>OFGP01000046.1_pt1 | contig 124370 bp, 108 predicted proteins | sample 1521781 | NCBI WGS metagenome assembly OFGP01 (sample SAMEA3504113, study PRJEB24116) | mouse gut metagenome | biome: mouse gut; feature: mouse-associated habitat; material: faeces | place: Denmark | collected 2011
GCGCCCTGATGGACAGGCTCATCATCGACCCGGAGTTCCGGGACAAGATACCGCCGCTGACGGAGGACGAGTTCTCTCTGCTGGAGGAAAACATCCTGTCAGATGGGGCGGTCTTTTCGCCTCTCGTTGTATGGGATGGCATCATTCTGGACGGCCATAACCGCTATGAGATTATCCAGAAGCACCCCGAGTTGATCTACGCTGTTCACGAAATGCAGTTTACCAACCGTTACGAAGCCCTTTCGTGGATATGCAAAAATCAGCTTGGCAGGCGTAACCTGACGCCCCAGCAGAAGAAATACCTGATTGGGCAGAGGTATGAGGCGGAAAAGCACATCGACTTTAACTGTGGAAATCAGCACACTTTGCCGCACAAAAGTGGGGTGGACAAACTTTGTCCACCCCAAAAACAACACGGGACACGTTCACGGATTGCTAAAGAAGCCAGCGTGAGTGATGGGTATGTGCAAAACGCAAGTTTATTTGCCAAAGGCGTAGACGCCGCCGAAGAAGTCCTTCCCGGCATCAAGCAGGAAATCCTCACAGGTACGATTAAGCCCCCGGAAATCGCTGTTGCCGCTGTCGCAAAGGCAGAGCCGGAGGAGCGTCCCCAGCTTGCCGCCGCCTTAAAAAAGCCCAGGGGCAGTACAAAGCAGGAACCTGAAAAGCCCCAGCCCGTTTACCACAAAGCACCTCCGGCCAGTTCAAAGAAGGCCGAGATGCAGAAGATCGCGGAAATATCCGCAGAGATGGAGCGCCCCAAATCCCCCGTTACGGAAACCTCCATGCTCCATTCGCTGGAGGGTGAGGTCGTCTCATTCATTGAGCTGTGCGACCACTTCTTCCGGGAATACCCAAGGCTTTTGTCGGATGACCAGTACAAGCAGGAGGTCGTTCGGATCATGCGGACACTGAAAGAATATATCATGACCATTGAGGGAGGAAAAGCAGAATGAACACGAAAAATCTCTTTTGCAGGGAGATCATGCTGGACAGCCAGGAGCTGATCATCCCCCGCACTACTTATCAGCGCACCTTGAACGAGGACCGGGTCCGCAAGATCGCCGCCGAGTTCGATGAGCGCATCGCCAACGAGCCGAAGGTCAGCAGCCGGGACGGGTGCTATTATGTGTTTGACGGTCAGCACACCATCGCCGCCCGGAAGTTCCTCAACGGCGGGCGGGATCTGCCCATCCGCTGCAAAGTGTTCTACGGCCTGTCCGAGCGGGACGAGGCGCTTCTGTTCGCCCAGCAGACAGGCGCGTCCGCCAACCTGACCGCCGGGGCGCGGTTCCGGGCGCTGGTCTACGGCGGGGACAAGGAGACGTTGGCGTTCCTCAAAGCTACCGAGACCGTGGGACTGTGTGTGGACTGCAAGCAGACCAGGGGCGTGAAGCGGCTGGCCTGCATCAGCACCGCCTTTGAGCTTTACAAAAAGGCGGGCAGCGGTGTCTACCGGGAGGCTATGCAGACCATCGTGGATGCCTGGAAGGGCGCCCCGGATTCCCTCCGGGCGGAGACGGTGGTGGGCTGTGTGGAGTTTGTGGACCTCTACTACGGCGAGTACAGCCGCAAGCGGCTTGTGACACGGCTCCGCCAGGTAGACCCGGTGGTGATCTTTCGTGAGGGCCGTGCCATGACCAGCCTGCCCGGATATAAGCGGTATCTCTATCAGGTGTACCGCATCTACAACGGCTCCAGCGCAAAGACCGCCCTGCCCATGAAGTTTTGAAAAATCTGAGAAAAGCGTCTGCCTTTGAGGGCGGGCGCTTTTCTCTGTTCCACAAGGAGGTGGGCTTTTGAAGATCGGGCTTATAGATGTGGACAGCCACCGATGGCCGAACCTGTGCCTGATGAAGCTGTCCGCCTATCACAAGGCGCGGGGCGATGTTGTGGAATGGTGGACCCGGTCGGGACGGTATGACCTTGTTTACAAAAGCCGGGTGTTTACTGATACCTATTCCAAGGACACGATCACCGTCACCAACGCTGACAAGCTGATTTGCGGCGGCACTGGCTACGGTCCGGGACCAAATCTGCCGGACGCCGTGGAGCATAGCCGTCCCGACTATGGCCTCTATCCGCAGTTCCCTGATACCGCCTACGGTTTTCTCACAAGGGGCTGCCCGAACCATTGCGGTTTCTGTGTGGTGTCCGGCAAGGAGGGTAACAAGAGCGTCCATACCGCTGACCTCTCAGAGTTCTGGGACGGCCAGAGGGCGGTCAAACTGATGGACGCCAATCTGCTGGCCTGTTCCGACCATGAACAGCTGATCGGCCAGCTTATCGAAAGCCGCGCCCTGGTGGACTTCTCACAGGGGCTGGACATCCGCCTTATCACGCCGGACAATGTGGCGCTTTTGAATAGAGTGCGCACCAAAACCGTCCATTTCGCATGGGATAACCCCCATGTTGACCTGACCGGTTATTTTCAGCGGTTTTCGGAACTGTCAAAAATAAGGGATTTCCGGCGCAAACAGGTCTATGTGCTGACGAATTACAACAGCACCCACGAACAAGACCTGTACCGGGTGGATACTCTGCGCCGCATGGGGTTCGACCCTTATGTCATGGTCTATGAGCGCCCCACGGCGCCGCCCATCACCCGGCATCTCCAGCGGTGGGTGAACAACAAGAGGATTTTCCGCACCGTGGAGCATTTTTCGGATTATGAGCCGATGAAAAAGCTGGGCGGGGATGGGTAGGACACCCTGCCGATGAAGTTTTGAAAATCTGAGAGAAGCGTCTGTCTTTGGGGGCGGGTGCTTCTTCAATTTGTGAAGGGAGGAACAACACCAGTGAACAAGGCTTTCAGCTTTCAGAACATGGATGTGCGGGACATCGACCGCTCCCTGCTGGTGGATCGGCAGGATATCCACATTGACCGCAAACTGCCCCGTGAGCAACGGATCAGGGAGTTTTGCCGTCAGACCAACCATCACCCCGATTGCGTCATCATCGACGGCGTAGTGGTGTTGAGCCGCTTCATGGACACGGAGGCGACCATTGAGGACCGCATCAGCGCGGCGGTTCGGAATGCCTGACAGAGCGGATACAGCGCCGGCGACATCCTCGCGTTTTTCGTGTCGGCGCTGTATCCTTGACCTATGGGGGCATCAGCCCCCGATTTCTTTTGAAGGGAGGACTACATATGGCAGACAGGATTTGGAATGCCGCCGCCTACACCCGCCTTTCCCGTGAGGACGGGGACAAGGAGGAGAGCAATTCCATCGGCAGTCAGAGGGAAATGATCCGGGCTTTTGTAAATGGCCGTGCGGATTTGGTCATCGTTCAGGAGTATGTGGATGATGGGTACTCTGGCGTTGATTTTGAACGGCCGGATTTCAAGCGGATGATGGATGACATCCGGGCCAAAAAGGTGGACTGCATCATCTGCAAAGACTTATCCCGTTTTGCACGAAACTACATCGACTCCGGGCGGTATCTGGAGAAGATATTTCCCTTTATGGGCGTCCGCTTTATCGCTATCAACGACAATTACGATTCCTTTGGGGAACGGACTCAGGCAGATTCCCTGATTGTTCCGTTCAAGAACCTGATTAACGACGCCTACCTCAAGGATATTTCCATGAAGATACGCAGTCAGCTTGATATTAAGCGGAAGATGGGCGACTTCATTGGTGCGTTCTGTACCTATGGCTACAAAAAGTCCCCGGACAACAAAAACAGGCTGATCGTGGACGAGGATGCCGCAAAGGTAGTTGAGATGATTTTCCGCCTGCGTCTGCAAGGAATGTCCAACACTCGGATAGCGGATAAGCTGAACGACATGGGCATTCTCAGCCCGATGGAGTACAAAGTATCAAAAGGACTTGAGTACCGCTCCGGGTTTAGGGCAAATGAGCGGGTTCTTTGGTCGGCGGAGACCGTCCGCAGAATACTTGTCAACGACATCTATGTGGGGACGCTTACCCAGCATAAGCGCGGTACTCCAAACTACAAGGTGAAAAAGGAAGTCCGCTACGATGAGAGTGACTGGATCATCATTCCCCGCAACCATGAGGCAATCATTGACCAGATCGACTTTGATACGGTCCAGTCCCTTTTGAAGCGGGATGTCCGGGTCGCACCGAAAAAAGAATCTGTCTATCTCTTTTCAGGCTTTGTGTACTGTGGGGACTGCAAACACGCAATGATCCGCAAAACGGTCAAGGCAAAGGGAAAAAGCTACTGCTATCTCGTTTGCTCCACTCACAAGGCGAGACAGGGATGCACTTCCCACAACTTTAGTGAGACGAAACTGGAGAAAATCGTTTTTACCCTTGTGCGAGACCACATCGACCAAATTTGTGAGATCGAACGGGTGATGGACTATATCGCCAGTCTCCCGGAACATCAACGGGAGATATTCAACTACGATGCTCAGATCACAAGGCTGGAACAGGAGATACAGCGGTTTCAGGATTTGAAATTGAACCTTTACAGCGACATGGCGGACGGCGTTATCAGCAAAGAGGAATATCTGGAGTTTCGGGCAGGATACGATCGTAAGATTACAGCCCGCCAGCACTCCCTCCGCCAGATACAGGAGGAACGTGCGCAGGCGGTCCGGGATAGCGAGGAGGAGATACCCTGGATTCAGATGTTCCGGCAGTATGAGAACATTACCGAACTTCACCGCACAGTGCTGGTCAATCTGATCGAGCGCATTGTCATTTACGATGCCCAACATATTGATGTGACATTTCGGTATCAGGACAAATTCAAGGCTGCGCTCGAATATATCGCCCGGTTTGAAACGGCAGAGGAGGCATAACATCATGGCAAGAAGAAGCAGAAAGACATATCAGGAGATAGCGGCATCGGAGCAGAAAGGCTCCGAGCCAAGGGCGTTGGAATGGCCCACGGCGATCTATGCCCGCCTCTCCCTGGAGAATAGCAACAAGGATGACCACGGGGAATCTATTGAGGGACAGGTCGAGATTTGCAGGGACTATGTGGAGGAGCATTCCTTCCTCTATCTCCGTGATACATATGTGGACAACGGCTGGACGGGAACAAACACAAACCGACCTGCGTTTCAGAGGCTTTTGAACGACATATACAGCGGCAAGATCAAGGCACTGGTCATCAAGGATTTTTCTCGGTTCTCCCGTGATTATATTGAAGCGGGTAATCTGCTGGAAAATATCTTCCCCGTATTGGGGGTACGGTTTATCTCCGTTGCCGACCGTTATGACAGCTTTGAAACGGACGGTTCTGCCAGCAGTCTCTTGATACCGCTGAAAAACCTGATCAACAGCTACTATTCCAAGGATATCTCCAAGAAAGTGGCAACCTCCATTCAGGCACGGCAGCTTGCGGCATCGTATATCCCCAGCACTATCCCTTATGGGTATATCAAATCCACTACAAGGGAATATCGCTTTGAGCCAGACCCGGAGACAGCACAGAATGTGACCCGTATTTTCCAGATGCGGATTGATTGTGTTCCTCTCAACCGGATTGCGGCAACGATGGAGGCGGAGGGCATCCCTTCCCCCGGAAAACTACGGTATCTGCGGGGACAGACAAAGGACAAGCGGTATGCCACGTCAAGGTGGTCGGCACAGTTGGTCAAACAGATACTCAGAAACCCCACATACCTGGGCCATTTGGTGTTTGGACGAATGCCTACCGCCCTCTACCTCGGCAAGCCGGATTACCATTATGAGCCGGATGAGAGCAAGTGGCGGGTGCTGGAGAATATGCACGAACCGTTGGTGTCTCAGGAGGTCTTTGACCGGGTAAAGGAAATGGCTGTGCAAGGCAGAACCGAGTGGGAGGAACGCCTGAAACGGAGCGAGGAACAGCGGGGGCAGAATGTCCCTGTGTTCCACAACAAAATTTTCTGTGGGGAGTGTGGAGCGCATATGCGTTACCAACGGCTTGTAAAATTCCCGGAGCGCAGAACCGGCAGTTACAGCTGTCCCAACTACCGCTATGGAAGATGCAGCCGACCACTGACCATTACACAGGATAAAGTCAAAGCCATTGTATGGCAGACGGTATCCGACCAGCTTTCCATCTGCTGTGACTATGAGACTGTGGTGGAGCGGCTGAACAATGGGGATACCACCGCAAAGATGGAGGGATACAGGAGCGAGATACAGAGCCTTTCCATCCAACTGAACAATCGGCGCGACAAGCGTGAGCGGCTGTATGAGGACTTTTCTGACGGTATCCTCTCACCGGAGGAATACATGGCGATGAAGAAAAAATATGACGCCGAGTATCAGGAAATCTCCGCAAAGCTGATGGATGTCCAAATGAGGCTGATGCGCCTGAAAAAGTCCCTCTCCGGCAATAACGAGTGGCTTGTCCATATCAGACAGTTTGTTGACGCGGAGAAGTTCAGCCAGGAAATGGTGGATGCACTGGTCGAAGCCATTAAAGTCTATCAGGACGAGGACGGCGGCAAAAGAATTGAGATCATCTTCAAATACGCCGCTGACCGGGAGTTGTTGGAAGAAGCCTGTGGGGAGCTGGCGGGAGGTGCGGAATGAAAGTGTGCTTGTATATCCGTCTTTCCAGTGCGGATAAGGACCTGCGGTTCAAGACCGAAAGCGAGAGCATCGCAAACCAGCGGGCGCTCCTGCGGCGGTATCTCCGGGAGCATAAGGAGTTTTCCGCCTGTGAGGTCATTGAGTTTGTGGACGATGGCTTTTCCGGCACGAACGGCAACCGCCCCGGCTTTGAGCGGATGATTGAGTTCCTGAAGAACGGCGGAGCGAAGCTGGTGGTCTGCAAGGATCTCTCCCGATTCTTCCGTGACTATATGGAGATCGGTGACTACCTGGAAAGGATTTTCCCGTTCCTCGGTGTCAGGCTGATCGCCGTGAACGATGGCTATGACAGCGATGACTACAAGGGAACGACCGCAGGAATGGACATCGTGATGAAGTGCATCGTGTACGGCTTTTACAGCAAGGACTTGTCCACTAAAGTCAAGACAGTCCTTACCTCCAAAGCGAAAAAGGGACAGTTTATTGGTGGCTTTGCGCCTTATGGGTACTTGAAAGACCCGGCCAACAAAAACCATCTGATACCCGATCCAGCTGCTTCGGTGGTGGTGAAGAAGATTTTTGTGATGGCACTCACGGGGATGACGACCGGCGAAATCGCAAGGGCTTTGAATGATGGGCATTACGAAACGCCGTCACAGCACTTCCACAGACTGTACCCCGATAGCAAGAAATTCTCCGCCACGTCCAAAGCGAACAGTTGGACTTGTGATAATGTCTACAAGGTCATCCGGCGCAGAGAGTACACGGGAGCAGTTGTAAGCAGTCGGTGCAAGTGGAAGGGCATCGACAATCCACACACGACTTTGCAGGATGAGTCAGAGTGGATCATTGTCCCTGACTGTCACGAGGCAATCATCTCGCTGGAGGATTTTGAAAGGGCGCAGTCAGCAATCCTCGGAGAAAAGAAAGGCTACAAGCGCATGAAAAAGGACTATCTGCTCCGTTCCCTTGTCCGTTGTGGCATATGCGGACGGGTGATGCAGAGATGCCCGGGGCGGAAAAAGCGTCCTTTCTACAAATGCGACAAGAACCGTTTTGTCGAAAACTCCCCCTGCCCCCTTGGAGAGAGGTTCTATGAGGATGACTTGGAGCGCATCGTGATCGCTTCGCTTTCTCAGCTTCTGCAAACTGTTGTTGACGAGGATAAGCGGATTCTGGATGCCGCAGCCAAATCCCACGGTTCAGCCGAACAACTCAGACGTTCGATCCTCCGCATAGAGCAGAGCATCAAGCAGTGCCAGACACGAAAGATGGAGGCTTACGAAAAATACTCGGACGGCAAGATCACCCGTGATGAGTTTATCCGGTTCAGGGACCAGCTTGTATCGGAAACGGAAACCATGACTGCCGAAAAAAACTCGTTGGAGGAACGGCTTGCCTTACTGGAACAGTCTCAATCGACCGAGCTGCATGATCTGGCAGAGTCAGCGTTGCAGTTCCTAAAAGCGACGGATGTGACAAACGAGATGCTCCGCGGCTTCATTGACCGTGTGCTGGTGTTCACTGGCGGCAGGGTGGAGATCGTTTATCAGTTCAATAATCCCTTTGAGGATACGGCTCAAGATACGAAATAAAGTAGTTACACAATAACGGCTCCTGGCTGGAGGTCATGGGTGGCATATGCCACGGTTTCCAGTCGGGGAGCTTATATTTTTGGTCTTTAGCTAACACTGGGAAACCCGCCATTTAACCTGAAAGGCTGGTATGATGATAATCTGAAAAATGACCCTCGTTGGACGGAGTATCAAACACCGCCGGAAAGTAACGCAAACTATGCCTGGATTTTGCATATGCTTTCACATTTAAAGCCTGCTAATGGCGTTGCCGGATTCCTGCTTGCCAACGGTGCGTTAAATGATAGTGATACTTTGAAAATCCGTAAAAAACTCGTTCAAAATGACAAGATTGAAGCTATTATCGTTCTGCCGAGAGAGCTGTTCATCACTACAGATATAAGCGTTACCCTTTGGATTTTGAATCAAAATAAAAAAGGAGGCAGCTATCACGGCAGAAATCTGCGCGACCGCAAACATGAAATACTTTTTATGGATTTGCGTCAATGGAGAGAAAATCCCGTTAAGGGTGAAAATAAAAAGAAAGTACGTTTGATAGCGGAACAGATAGGGAAAGCCGCCGGCATTTATCATACCTGGCAGAGTGAAGGAACTGACGGAACAAAATATGAAGTACCTGAACTTTACCGTAGTGTGGGTATTGCCGAGATTAAAACCAAAGGCTGGACGCTTACTCCGAGCAAATATATTGAGTTTATCGACCATGATTTGGATATTGATTATGAAAAGGAAATGGCCCGTATTCAGGCAGAAATGAAGGAAGTTATGAAGCAGGAAAGAAAATCCCAGCAGATGCTGGAAGACGCATTTAAGGGGATTGGTTATGGGATTGACTAAATATAAACTTGGAAAACTAATCGAGCTTGTTTTAGATACCAATTCTGAATTGATATATGGCTCTGATGATGTAAGAGGTATGACAATCACAAAGGAAATAATACCTACGAAAGCTAATGTGGCAGGAACAGACTTATCTAACTTTTTAGTTGTAAGACCGGGCGAATTCATTTACAATCCCAGAACACATGGCAAGAGAATTGGTTTCGGTTATAATAATACAGACGATACTTTTATTATTAGTTGGAATAATGTAGCGTTCAAAGTAAAACCATCAATGGAAGACGTTGTTTTGGCTGACTATTTGTTTTTACATTTTAAGCGGGATGAGTGGGACAGAGAAGCCTGCTTTCAGTCATGGGGAAGTTCAACAGAAGTATTCTCCTTTGAGACTTTATGTGATATGGAATTGAACCTCCCGCCGCTTATAGTCCAGCAAAAGTATGTAGATGTCTACAATACCATGCTTGCAAATCAGCAAAGCTATGAGCGCGGGCTGGAGGATTTGAAGCTGGTTTGTGATGCTTATATTGAAGGTTTAAGACGTAAAATGCATTGTGAGGCTATTGGACCGTTTATTGAGCGACATGATGTAAGAAATGGTTCTAATGGTACAAAAAACGTTATGGGTGTAAGTACAGCAAAGGAGTTTCGAGAGCCTACCTCAAAAGTTAATCGAAATGAACTGGCTAATTACAAAGTAGTTAAACCGCGTCAATTTAGTTTTGTACAGACCACACACAACGAAAAGGTTTTTGCATATGCCTTTAATAACACCAATGAGGATATTGTTGTAACACCGGTAAATGAAGTGTTCTCTGTAAATGAAGATAAATTATTACCTGAATATTTATCCATGTTTTTTAACCGGACAGAATTTGACAGATACGCAAGATTTCATTCCTGGGGTTCCGCAAGAGAAACATTTACCTGGGATGATTTAATTAAAGTTGAAATACCTGTTGCGGACATCACAGTTCAGAAGTTTATTGCTGGTATTTATACAGTATATAAAGAACGCAAAAAAATCAATGAAAAACTGAAAGCACAAATCAAAGACATTTGCCCGATACTTATAAAAGGCTCTATCGAGGAAGGAAGAAAAACAAAGGAGGCATAGCTTATGGCTAAACTAAAAAATTACAACGGTCGCTATTGTGAATCAGAATATGAATATGCCTTCATTGGATTTCTGGAAACGGAAGGCTGGGAGTATTCTTCCGGCAGTAAAATTTCCCGCATAACCAAAAGAGATGTGCTGATTGCCGATGATTTCAAGAAATTTATAGCCGATACAAGTTCGGATTTAACCAATGCTGAGATTACGCAGATTTTTGATAATGTGCGTCTTGCAGGCAGCGAAAGCGACTTTGCAACTTTGCACAAGGTGTACGGATGGATGGTCTGCGGCATTCAGTATACACCGCAAGACGGATTGGCGAGAATGATACCGCTCATTGATTTTGAAAATCCGAACAAGAATATATTCCGTGTGGTAAACCAGTTTACAGTAGAATATACAGACAACGGTCAGAAAGAAAACCGCAGACCGGACTTGCTTTTGTTTGTAAACGGTATGCCGTTATGTGTGATTGAACTGAAAAATCCTGCCGATGCGAATGCGACTGTTTATGACGCATGGGAGCAGATAAATATCCGCTATTGGAGAGATATTCCGCATTTACTGCATTATTGCCCCCTTGCCTGTATTTCAGACGGCGTAAAAACAAGACTTGGAACCGTCCGCACACCCTATGAGCATTTCTATGCCTGGCGCCGTGTACAGGACGGTGATAAAATATCCACGCTGCCTTTTGCAGAGACGGAAACAATGATAAAAGGCGTATATAGTCCGGCCCGTTTCCTTGAAATTTTCAGAGACTACATTTACTTTCAGGACAGCATTTATGACAGTTCCGAGATTGAAATCGTATGCCGCTATCCGCAGTTTTTTGCGGCAAGGCTGCTGAAACAAAGTATCATAGATTCTGTTGTAAAAAGAAGCGGTAAAGGCGGTACCTATTTCGGGGCGACAGGATGCGGGAAAACCTACACTATGGCGTTTCTGGCCCGGCAGCTTGCCCTTCGCTGTACCGATATCCCGCAGATTGGCTCGCCGACAATTGTTCTGATTGTTGACCGTGATGAACTTCAAAAACAGGGAGCAAAGCTTTTTACCAGGAGTAAAGAATTCCTGAATCTTGGCGAGGTTTCCGTTGTAAAAAACAGAGCAGAGTTAAGGCAGGAACTTGGAGCAAGACAAAGCGGCGGTTTCTATATCTGTACCATCCAGAAATTCTGCGACCGTAAAGATGACAAAATTGGTCTCATCAATGACCGCCGGAATATCATATGCTTTTCCGATGAGGCGCACCGAACCCAGCTTGAACATTCGAAAAAGATTCAGTTCAGCAAGGATGCTGATAAAAATATGAAAGCCATGGTGTCAAAGCCCTATGCAAAGGTGTTGAAAGAAGCATTTCCACAGGCTACTTTCGTAGGGTTTACAGGGACTCCGATTGCGGAAACCTATCAGACTTTTGGCGAGGAAATTGACCGATATACCATGGACCAGGCGGTTGCTGACGGACTTACGGTATCTATCAAGTATCATCCCCGTATCGCAAAAGTTTTGCTGGATAAAGAAAAAGTAAAACAAATTGAAGATTACTATAAAAAATGTGCTGATGACGGCGCGACGCAGGAGGATATTGAAGCCAGTAAAAAAGCAATGAGCTCTATGGAGGTCATTCTCGGGGAACCATTACGCCTGGAGCGTCTTGCCGTGGATATTCATGACCACTATGTTTCTTCCTGTGCAGGCGACCCGGATAGAATTCAGAAAGCCATGATAGTCTGCTCAAACAGGAAGATAGCGTATGCATTATTGCAAAAATTCAATGCGAAATACCCGGAGTGGTTTGAGGAAAAGAAAACTGCCGACGGAGTATCAGCAACGAAAGAAGAACTGAAAGAATTGAAGCCAATGCCTTTTATTGCCATGATATCAAGTGTCGGCAGTAATGATGAGGCTGAGATGTATAATTATCTCGGCGGCAGCCATAATGATAAGCGTTCCGAAGAACTGGACGCAGCGTTTAAACAGGAAAAATCAAATTTCCATATCGCTATCGTTGTCGATATGTGGATTACCGGATTCGACGTACCGTCACTTACATATTTATATAACGATAAACCGCTAAAGAAACATGTGCTGATTCAGACCATCAGCCGGGTAAACAGAAAATACCCCGGGAAAGAGTTTGGCATGGTTATTGACTATATTGGCATTCGTGATAATATGCGGGAAGCTATGAAGGTTTACGGCGGCGACGCTTCTGTCGCACCCACAACTGATGATGTTGAGCAGGCAACCTCTGTATTTCGGGAAGAACTGGCAATTTTAAAATCCCTGTTTGCAGGTTATGATTTAGCGCCTTTTCTTATTCAGGATTGTGACCCTATAGAGCGTTACAGACTGCTTGCAAAAGCCGCGGAATACGTATTTGTGTCAACACAGGAATTGCGGACGGAAGGGAACAAAGGTACTCAAAAGGTCTCATTTAAGACATACTTCTTACAGACAGTAAAGAGAATGAGAATTGCTTTTGATATTTGTCAGCCTTCCGGGTATCTTGGTGAAGAAGAAACCGCACTTGCACAGTGCTTTATGGCTATAGCAGGCTTTGTCCGCAAGATGAGCGGAACAGGCGAAGTGGATACCGATACGATGAACCGGGCAGTTGCCAGGATGGTTGAGGAGGCTCTTAAATACAATCGGGTAGAAAGTGTTCTTGAAAGCGGCGAGGAAGAAGACATCTTTTCCCCGGAATATTTTGAAAAATTATCTGATGTCGAAATGCCCGCAACCAGGCTTGAACTTCTTGTAAAAATGCTTCGTAAGCAGATAAAGGAGTACGGAAAAGTCAATCAGCTGGCGGCAAGGACTTTTCGGGAAATGCTGGAAAAGACCATTGCACAATATCACGAAAGACGCAGGCATCTTGACGCGGAAGAAGCCGGAGAAGCGCAGGAGCATGCATCTGAGGATATTATTAAGATTGCAACTGAGCAGGCGCTGACTATTTTACGTAAGATGAACGAAAGCAGAGAAAGCTTCCGTAAGATTGGCTTGACTTTTGAAGAAAAAGCTTTCTACGATATTCTTATAGCCCTGCGCGACCAGTACAACTTTGAATATGGAACAGATAAGGAAGCAGACGGCATTGTTATTAATGACAAGTGCAAATCTCTGGCTAAAAAGGTAAAGGAAATAATTGATACAAAATCATCCTTTGCCGATTGGCTTAATAATAAGAATGTCCGTAATCAGCTTAAGCTTGATATCAAGATATGCCTGGTTAAGAATGGTTATCCGCCGCAGTACAGTCCTGAAGTATTCAAAAAGGTTATGGAACAGGTAGAAAACTTTGAAGAATATTCTGATACCTCCGCATCCGGTTATGTGATTCCTATATCTTCCAGGACGCATCAATATGTGCCGATAAAGAGTACAACGATAGCAGCTGACGAGTCTGCAGAGTATGATAGGAAAAGAGATGATGAGGGTTGAGTTTTGCAATATTTATGATGTGATAGTGCTTTATTTAGGATAATTTTAGGAGGAGACACCAAAATGACCACCCCCCGATACACCTTAGAACTGGAACGCGCGATTTTCAACTGGTACTATGGCGGCGATGATGCGGCGCCGGAACCGGTGTTTAATGAAGTGGCAAAGGGTCTGAATAATGACATGCAGGTCCTGGCTCTAACCGACATGCCGGATAAAGACGGACATTACTTTATCCCTCTTTTTACAAGTAAGGAGGAGATGGAAAAGGGCAAATCGTCACCGGTTGTCAGCCAATCGCTGAAAGCCTTATTCGAAGCGGCCGGCAGCAGTCCGATGTGCAGCGGTTATATTATCAATCCCTGGGGACAGAAGCTTGTTTTGGAGAAAAGCATTATCCGAAAGCTTCTGGAATATCAGCCAAAGTCTCATATTACCTTTGTGAAGGGCAGCGTTGTGGAGATGCATGTAAATGCGATTGTCAATGCGGCAAACGAGAGCCTTCTTGGCGGCGGAGGTGTGGACGGCGCAATTCACCGTGCCGCCGGGCCGGGGCTGCTTAAGGAATGCAGAGCCCTTCGTGGATGCCGTACCGGGGAAGCAAAAATAACCGGGGCGCACGATATAGATTATGCGGATTACATTATCCATACGGTGGGTCCTATTTACAGCGGGAGGAAAAGCGATGCGGATATGCTTGCCTCCTGTTACAGGAATTCTCTGGATTTGGCGCTGGCAAACGGGTGCGGCAGCATTGCATTTCCCGGAATATCCACGGGAGTGTACGGCTATCCGTTAAACGAAGCGGCAAAGGTATCCCTGCTTACAGCGGTGGAGTGGCTTGACGAGCATCCCGACACGGTAATGAATGTGTATTTCTGCTGTTTTAAGGATTCCGAAATGGACGCCTACATGGCGCTTGTAAATCAGTGCCACAAGAAAAAAATTTAAAAATGACAAGGAGGATTTATCCATGCTGTTTTTGCAATACCCTAAATGTTCAACCTGCCGGAAGGCAAAAAAATGGCTTGACGCAAATAAGATTGCCTATACGGAACGTCACATTGTTGAAAAGAATCCCATCTGTGACGAATTAAAGGAATGGTATAAAAAAAGCGGTTTGCCGCTGAAGAAATTTTTCAATACCAGCGGTCTTTTATATAAGGAAATGCAGTTAAAGGACAGGCTTCCCGCCATGAGTGAGGAGGAGCAGATAAAGCTTCTTGCCGGGAACGGTATGCTTGTGAAGCGTCCCATTATCATTGACGGCGAGACGGTTCTTGCAGGCTTTAAAGAGTCTGAATGGGCAGAAAAGCTTGGCGGCTGTGTATTGGAACAAAATTAAGGAAAAGACTATGAAAGTATATTTTGACCAGGAGGGACTGGTTCAAAGCCAGGAATTTTATGTGAATGAGGATTTGCCGTACTCGTTGTTTTGCAGTATCAGTTCCGTATTTCCTTTTGTGAAGTATGAGCAGGAGCTGGAGGAAATCAATGATTACTGCTTTTTTATATTGAGCCATCTGGAAGATAATATAAAGACGCTGATTAGCGATTCGGAGGTTTCTTTTGAACTGATAAAAGGCGGTCGGCCGCAAAGAGAGTATACGAAAGAGGAATTGAAAGATTTGTTCAATCCTGCCTATATGTTCTCTCCGGTACTTACGTGGGAGAGGCTTTCACGAGATGTCAATAAATGTACGTTATTGCTGTTGATACTTTCTTATCTGGAATCTTCCCTGAATGAAATTGCAAAATGGTTCTGCGAGAAACGGTCGATTGCCCTTGGGAAAAAGGAGAAGGGCGTCAGTGAAATTGCATTTTATTTGAGAAAAATCGGACAGTGCTGTAAGTGCGATTTGGAAAAAACACTGGAAAACGAGCTGGCATATTTAAACAGGGTCAGAAAAATACGCAATCAGTTTGTGCACAGGGGCTGGTCCATGGCGGAAGAAGATTACGATGAGTTCCGTCTATGCGAGGTGATTGACGCGGCAGCGAAAATATTTGCAGGGACAGAGAAGGCGGCCTGTGACGCAGGGATAATTCAGAATTAAGATTCTGCGTTTTGCTGCCGCCGGCAAAGCAACAGACAGGCAGTACCGAAAGCGCCGCCGGGGATTAAACCGAAAATCCAAACCGGGCTGATATCTGCCGGGTCATTTGTTGCATGTAAGGAGCCCATTTATCGGCAAAAGCGTCAGTAATTCGTACGGAAGGACCGGTGACGCTGATTCCTGCAATGATTTTTTCAGAGTAATCGTATATGGGAAAAGCAATACAGCGTGCGCCGATTTCACATTCTTCGTTGTCAGTAGCGTAGCCTCTCCGGCGAGTCTTAATCAGCTCATGGCATAGAGCCTCTCTGGTAGTAAGAGTATGTATAGTATATTTATCAAGACCATGGCTTACAATGAAATTATCAAGCTCCGATTCAGAGTAATTCAGAAGAAACAGTTTGCCGATTCCGGTGCAGTGAAGGGGGGCGATATTGCCGATTCGCTGCATGGCCTTTACAATCTGCTTCGGACCTTCACATACATCAATATAAACCACCTGAGAATTTTGTTCTATGGCGAGACAGACAGATTCCTGCAGGGTTTCCGATATCTCTTTCAGATAGGGGGAAATAATCCGGGGAAGCTGTTTGTTTTCATTTACTTTCTGTCCCAGGGCGGCAAGCTTATAAGTAAGGTAATATCGGGAGGTATCTTTTTCCTGGTCTACGTAGCCTGCCGATAATAAGGTGGTGAGAAAACGTAAAGTGGTACTGTTATTCATATTCATTGCCTGTGCAATGTCCATCAGACGTGCGGCTTCTTTTTGTTCCGCAAGATATTCTAAAATGTGCAGCGCCTTTTCTGCGGACTGATTTCCGGAGGTTTTGGAGGCTGTGTCAGTATTCTTCATATATTCCCCATTCTTGCATATTGCAAACTTCTTTGCTGAAACAACGGATATTAGACGCAATTATATTAACATAAATAAAAGTATAAATCTATCACTTTATAACGCTTCCAACATAAATAATACATTCCCTGGAGGTCAACAATCCTACAGCTTTGCTGCGAGATGGTTGACTTTTTTAGGTACATGTGTTAGCATATAGCTATATTTTAAAAATTAAAATTTAATTTCAAATAATGAAATTAACTCAAAAGGTAATATAAAAGAAAGCGAGGAATGAAAATGAAAATTGTAATGCTTGAGCCGCTCGGGGTAAGCGAAGAAAAGGTAATGAAGATGGCCAAACCGTTTCTGGACGCAGGGCATGAATTTGTGTATTGCGGGAAGCCGGTCGGAAGTGAGGAGGAAAAAAAGGAACTGGCAAGGGAGGCCGACGTGCTTATTATTGCGAACTCTCCTTTAAGCGCGGATGTAATTGATGCAGCGCGCAATCTTAAGATGATTTCCGTAGGATTTACGGGCGTTGACCATGTGGATATGGAGACCTGCCGTAAAAGAGGTGTGGTCGTATGCAATGCCCAGGGATATGCCACCGACGCAACGGCGGAGATGACGCTTACTATGATGCTGGCCTGCCTGAGAAATGTTGTCCCCTACGATGGAATTGTGAGGGAAGGAGGCAGATTACAGGGATTTTCACACAATACATTAAAGGGAAAGAACGTGGGAATTGTGGGAACAGGAGCAATCGGAAGGCGGGTAGCCGAACTGGTGAAGGCCTTTGGCTGTAATCTGTTAGGATATGATGTGGCAAAAAGCCCGGAGGCAATGGAGCTTGGCGTTACTTATGCAGAACTTGACGAGCTGTTCGCAAAAAGCGATATTGTGACAATGCATGCGCCGCTTCTTGAGTCTACGAGGAAACTTGCCAGCAGGGAACGGATTGCCCTTATGAAAAAGACGGCGATTCTGATTAACTGTGCAAGGGGACCGCTGGTGGACAGTGAGGCATTGGCAGAGGCGCTGAATGAAGGAAGAATTGCCAAGGCCGGCATTGACGTCTACGAGATGGAGCCTCCGATACCCGCAGACCATCCTCTGTTGCATGCAAAAAATGTGATTTTGACCCCCCATGTGGCATTTTATACAGAAGAATCCCTGGCGCTGCGTGTAGGGATTGTATGTGACAATATTTCCGCATGGATGGCAGGGCATCCAATAAATGTGAAATAACAAAGTGCATGACAGAGTATAAATTATAAGCTGCAGATAACAAAGCTGCGAGCCAGCTTACCGTAACAAACGCTGTTGCGCTTTGCAAGCCAGTTTATTGTAAGGAAAGGCGGCGCCGGAAACAAAAGTCTGGCGCCGCCTGCTTTCGGTCCGGGTATTTTTTAACAGTGTCCTATGCTAAAATGATATCGGTTATTTCTGGATAAAATATCAGTCAGAAGTTTGAGAGGGGAGGAGATGCTTTTGCTGAAAATTGTGTTAGTGGAAGATGAATTTTATATCCGCGAAACCTTAAAAAGAGTGATTGACTGGAAGACAGAGGGGTGTGAAATCGTGGACGAAGCAGCCAGTGGAAAACAGGCAATTGATAAAATTAGAAAGCAGCACCCAGATTTAATCTTATTGGATATTAATCTTCCGGATATTAACGGATTCGAAGTGATAGAGCGGTTAAAGCAGGAGGGGGAAAAGGCAAAAATTATTATTATTACCGGCTATGATACGTTTGAGTTTGCTAAAAAGGCAATTTCCTATGGGGTTACGGATTATATATTAAAGCCTGTTATGGCCGCAGAATTGATTAATGTTATTCGCAGGGTCAGCGCCCGAACGAGGGAAGAAAAGAAAGAAAAAATGGCGTTTCAGCAGTTGACTGACGATATCTGCAGGCTGATTCCGCTGGTAGATGCGAAGACGCTCAAAAATAATCAGCAGCTTGCGCCCGAACAGGAGAGCAAGCACGGGTTAATCAGAAAGATAAAACAGTTTGTGGAGGAAAATATCGGCAATGAGGAGCTCAACGTGGATTATGTCAGTAAAAAACTTTTTCTGAACACATCATATTTAAGCCATGTATTTAAGAAAGAAACGGAACAGGGACTTCGGGAATATATCTATGCTCTTCGAATGAATCATGCTTATGATATTGCAGTAAATTCGGAAAAGAGCCTGGAAGAAATAGCGGAGGAGGTGGGCTATAAGGATGCGGCTTATTTCGGAAAATGTTTTAAGAAGTATTACGGAGTTTCCATCTCAAATATTCGAAAAATTCAAAATAAGTATAAAAAATAAACGGAATTCTATTATCAGAAGAACGAATCTTATGATTGTCATATTGGTGGCAATCATTGGGATTATGTTTGTTTACACAGTGTATTTCCGAAATGTAAGGAACATTGACAGAGAAACCGCACAGACGGTAGAGTACGTTTTTGATTTAATGGACAATACCCTTGGGCTGATGCATCAGCAGATAGATGATTTGATTAGAAATATCAGCTTAAATCAGGAGGTACGCCATTATTATCAAAGCGATAAATCCATAGACCGGGTGGAGAACGCAAAGCGATTCAGTGAATATATGGATGTCTTACAGTCTGCAAATACTATGTTCAAGATTATTAAGCTTTACCGGCTGAACGGAGAATTGCTTTATCGGGCCGGCAGCTCGCCTGTTGAACTGTCACAGGACGTACTGCCCGAAGGCATCTGCGAAATACTGGACGCACATAAAGGGCGTCAGTACTGGATGCGGAGCTACATGGGAAATCAGGAGATGGTGAGTGTTTTTTCCTATATTTACAATTTTCAGACGGTGGAAGTTATGGGAATACTGGAAGTACAGATACCGGCCCGGCTTTTGTTTTTTAATCAGACGTCCTATCTGAATCAGGGGCTTGAGGTTTTTCTGGTAGAGGAGGGCGGAAACTGTATCTGGCAGATGGGACAGATGCAGGAGGTTGATTTTGATGAAATAAGGCGTGAAGGCGAAAAATTTCGTTCTGACAGCGGACAGTATTCCGCACACCTTCGAAAATCAGAAACCGGAGCAGGAACCTTTTATCTAATCAAAACCACAAAGGATGTCAATAAGATGAACAGGGAATTTCTGCTGTATCTGATTGGTATTTTTTTGTTGATATCGGTGTTTATCGTGTCCATTGCTTTTCGCGTCTTACGGCGGATGCTGATACCCATAGTAGATTTAACCAGCTTGGTTGACAGTGTGGATTCGGAAGCCGGCTTACAGCTAAGGGAGCAGGAGGAGATTGACAAAATCAAGGAACGGCAGGATGAAGTGGGGGTTCTTGCAGTAAGCTTCGACAGGCTGCTTAAAAAGATAGAAGCCAGCATCGCATATAACAGAGAGGCTGAACGCCACAAACGGAGACTGGAACTGGAGCTTTTGATGTCGCAGATAAAACCCCATTTTCTCTACAATACTATAGAATCCATCTGCGGAATAGCCATGCTGGGGAGAAACGAAGATATCTGTAAAATTGCAGAAAGTATGGGGACATTCTACAGAATCAGTCTAAGTAAAGGGGAGCTTGTTCTGCCGGTAAAGACAGAGCTGGAGCATATTAAAAGTTATCTGGATATCGAAAGGATACGCAGCAATTACAGCTTCCATTATTATATCCATATAGAGGAAGGCATAGAAGAATGCCCGATACTGAAAATGGTTCTGCAGCCGATTGTGGAAAACGCGGTTGTTCACGGAATCCGTGGAATGGAAGACGGGAGCGGAGTGGTATCCGTAACGGCCGGTAAAACGCCGGACGGCGGTCTTGCTTTTGAAATCATGGATAATGGAAAAGGGATACCACCAAAGATTCTTGTGCAGCTTAACAGCGGGAATTATCATTCGGAAGAAAAGAACGGATTCGGTATGCGCAATGTTTATGAGAGAATTCAAATGTATTATACGGGAAGATGTACATTGTGCTATGAATCTGTGCCGGAATATGGAACAAAAGCAACGCTTTGCCTGAAAGGAGAACCGGATAAAAGAGAATAAACAAAGAAAAACGCCATTTCACACAAAGAGATTCTCTGTTTCTTTTAGAAAATAAGCATTATGATTAAACCATCAAGGAAATCTAAAACGGCTGATGAAAGGAGAGGAAAGATGAAAAAAAGAATAGTCAGCTTACTGATGGCGGGGATTCTGAGTGCGGGATTGCTTGCCGGATGCGGCCAGAAAGAAAACACAGCTTCTTCAAAGGATACCGGAGATAACAAAGAAGCTGAAGTGCAGGAGGACACGGAAGACGCGTCCGGTCAGGAGGAAGGTCAGGAAATTGACAGGGATGTGGAAACGACTATCCGGTTTGCATGGCAGTCTATGGCCGGCAGTACAAAGGAACAGTTACTGCTGGGGGCAATTGAGCAGCTGGAAGAAATGTATCCGAATGTAACCGTGGAAATTGAAAATGCGGAACCGGGAAAGTATGCTTCGAAAATATCAATGGATGTTTCCTCAGATAATACCTGTGATATATTTTCCTTCTGGCGGCCGGAAGCAAGCTATGGAACGGACAAATTTATTGAAGCCGGAGCATTGGCGGATTTGAGTGAGCTTCTGGAGGACGAATATTTTAAAGGCAAATTTGAGGACTCGGCAATCAGCACCTGTTCTTATAAGGGAACTTTCTATGGAATGCCGGAAAACTATGCGTTTATCGTTATGCTTGCCAACACGGAAGTCCTTGCAGACTGCGGTCTGGAAGTGCCGACCACATGGGATGAGTGGATTGACAGTATGAGTGTGATTAAAGAGCATGGATATATACCATGGGGGATATCAACAAAGGCTTTTGCCTCCGGGTGGGAGCGCCCTTTGGGATATGTGCTTGACCGGTATCTGGGCAAGAACGGGGAGACCGGCTGGCGAAACGAAGACGTACTGGAAGCATTTGCAGGAAACGTGCATTTCAACACGCCGGAAGGAATTGAAGCATGTAATAAGCTGTATGATTTGTGTGCGGGAAACGCGGCCGGCGACGCCATGACGCTGGACGATACGCAGGCTACTTCCAAGTACTTTAATAACGGAAAAGCCGCTTACTGGGTAAACGGAACATACGGAATTGAAAATATCGATAAAGGCATTCAGGAAAAGTGCGTGACGATGGTATTCCCTGAAATTCCCGGCGCACCCTATAACGAGCCGATTGTGGATAAGGACGTAACCGGTATGTATTATGTCAGCAGCAAGGCTTGGGCAGACCCGGTGAAGAAGCAGATTATCTATGATTTATTTAAGATTCTCTACAGCGACGAATTTATTGACGGATTTTTCTATCAGGCGCTCAACCTGCTGCCCCTTCAAAATTATGAGCTGGATGCTGAGCGGATTGGAAAAATCATCAGCGATGCCAAGGTGATTGCCGATAAATCTGAAATGGTAAAATGGCCCCTTGGACGTGCAAACCCTGAAAACAAAGAGGCGTTCTACAGCGTTTATACGGATTTCTGGGCAGGAAAATATACCGGAGAAGAGTTTGCTGTAAAGCTGGATGAGATTTTTTACAACGGAAACTGAAAATGAATAGATTCTGAGATTTGACAGAGGCGCGCTGCCTGGGGATAAGGTTCCGGTTTGTACCGCCTCTGTCATTTTTTTATCAAAGGGGTGACAGCTTATGGGAAATTTAAAAATGAGGCCATTGTATTACCTGTACCTGCTTCCGGCATTCGTTCTGTTTCTGATATTTTTTATTGTTCCTTTTGTACAGACCTTTTATTTCAGCCTGCAGGACTGGGACAGTATCGGGGAGATGACCTTTGAAGGAATTGCCAATTATGTGGAGATGTTTCAGGATGAGGTATTTATTGCCAGTGTTGGCAGAGTGCTGAAATACGCGCTGATTCAGGTAGTAGTGCAGATTGCTCTGGGACTTTTGTTTTCGGCGCTGCTCCGGGGAGAAAAGAAAGGAAACGGTTTCTTCCGGGCGGTTTACTTTTTGCCTTATATCATTTCGTCGGCGGCAATCTGTGTGATGTTTACCGTTATGTATGATAATGATATCGGTTTAATCAATAATCTGCTTCGCGCCGCAGGGCTGGATGGTCTGGTACATATCTGGCTGGGAGAAGAGGCTACAGCTTTCTATGCCACAATTGCGGTTCCCATCTGGCAGGGGCTTGGCATGTATATTGTTGTTTTGCTCTCCGGCCTTCAGGGAATCAGCGAGGAATATTATGATGCGGCTAAAATCGACGGAGCAAATGCTTTCCAGAGGTTCCGCTCCATCACCCTGCCGCTTCTGTGGCCGATTATTCAGATTTGTATCGTTTTGTCGGTATCGGGAGCGCTTAAAAATTTCGATTATGTCTACATGCTGACCGGCGGAGGACCGGGAAGCTCCACCCATGTTCCGGCAACGTTTATGTACGACAAAACCTTTGTGGGGATGCGGTACGGATACGGCTCCGCGGTTGCGGTTTTTATCTTTGCGCTGGGCTTTTTATTTACGGTAGTCTTTAAGGGGATTGCGGGACGAAAGTCTGTGGACGAGTAGAAGGAAAGAGGTGAATTTATGAATCCAGTTGTTAAACGCAGAATGGTAAGCGGTGTGAAATACGGACTGATGATAATTTACGCTGTGATTACAATTTTTCCGTTCTATTGGACGCTTGTGAATTCGTTCAGGAAAAACGACCAGATTTTTTCAAAAATGGTGCTTTGGCCGGAAAATATTATGAATCTGGAAAACTATAAAAAAGTTTTTATGCAGGATATCCCAAGGGCGTTTAAAAATTCAATCATGCTGACGGCTGTTGCGCTGATTTTACTGATTGCCTGCACTTTACTTGCAGCCTATGTGCTGTCAGTTTACCGGTTTAGGTTTGCGAAAGCATTTTATCTGACATTTGCCATGGGAGTGGTTATTCCGAGATTATCTATTTTGATTTCCACTTACCATAACTTTAAAACCTTTGGTTTCCTGAACAGGCAGTTTCCGATTGTCTTTTGTTATGCAACCTTTGAATTGCCGCTGTCCATATTTTTAATTGTGGGGTTTATGCAGTCCCTGCCGTCGGCTGTGCTGGAATCAGGAATCGTTGACGGATGCAGCTCTTTCCAGCTTTTAACGAAAATTGTATTGCCCATGAGCCGGAACGGCTTTTTAACGGTATTGATTTTATCCTTTGTATCTATCTGGAATGAGTATGCGTATTCAAACGTGCTGCTGAGCAATCGAAAATTCAAGACGCTCACCATCGCGCTGGCAAACTCAAAGACGGAATATGCCATTGATTACGGAATGCTTTCCGCTGCTGCGGTGTTTGCCGTGGTACCGGTAATGCTGGTGTACTTTTTCCTGCAGGATAAGATTATCAGCGGTATGGTTGTAGGCGCGGTAAAAGGATAACTGTAAAATGTGAAAGGAGAAAACTGAAATGATATATTCAATATTGGGAAAAACGGGACGGAAGGTCAGCAGAATCGGTTTTGGCGGGGCAACGGCAGGGCTGAAAAACTATACGGGGAAATTTGACCCGCAGCAAAAAAAGGACCGTGAAAGTGTGATTGCGGCTATCCATCGGGCTTATGAGCTTGGTATCAATTATTTTGATACGGCGGCCGGATACGGAGACGGAGCCAGCGAGGAAATTTTCGGGGAAGCGCTTTCGGGCATTTTGCAGGAGGAGATTTTCCTGGCTACCAAGGCAAGCCCTGCAGAGCCTTTGAAAGTAAGGGCTTCTCTGGAGAAAAGTCTTAAAAATTTAAAGAGAGATTCCATAGATTTGATACAGATTCACGGTTCTTATTTCAGTCCGGAAACCGGACGGGAAATCTTTCGGACAAACGGGATATTAGACGTGCTTTGCAAGGCCAGGGAGGAAGGGCTGGTAAAGCATTTGGGATTCAGTGTGGAATGCCAGAACGAGGTGATGTATGAGCTGATTCGATGCAGGGAATTTGACGTGATGCAGATAGAATATAATCTGCTTTTCCAGCATCCCTACGACCCCTTTTTTCACTGTGGCAGTTTATATGACGCCGAAAAGGAGGGGCTTGGAATTGTCAATATGAGGACGGTAACCTCAGGGATATTCCAGAAATGGCTTCACATGGTTAATCCCGGGAACACCTTTGATTACAACGGTGCTCTGGTTCAGTTTGCTCTTTCCAATCCGCTGATTCATGTTTCCCTTCTGGGAATGCGGGATGTTGATATTGTGGAGAAAAATGTGGCGGTATGCAATGATTTAAGCGGAAGAATTGATTTGACACAATTGCACGAGAGGTATATTTAAGGACATCAGCAGAGATTATGAGAAAACAAAGCAGGAGGGGAATGTTATGAATCGATGGACAGTGCTGACACTGGGGTGTTTCAGCCGGAACAGATATTGGGGCGAGGAGGATACCAAATCCTATCGCCGCGCGCTCTGCACCTCCACGCTGATTACGACGGAAGCAGGAGAACATATTTTAGTTGACCCGCCAGTTGCAGGACAGGAACTTGTGCAGGTGCTGGACGAGCGATGCGGCCTTAAGCCTGAGGACATTGATTTTGTGTTTATCACCCATCATCATGGAGACCATTATGTAGGGCTGCCGGATTTACAGGGGGCATGCTGGCTGGCTGCGCCCGGAGATGTGGAGGAAGTGCGCCGCAGCCTTCCCCGATATGCAGAACGGATTTTTCCGGCGGGAAAGCAGATAACAGAGGGAGTGAAGGTTATTGGTCTTCCGGGCCATACAATGGGGCTGGCCGGTCTTCTGTTCGAGAGTGAGGACGGAATGGTGGTAGCTGCCGGGGATAGTGTGATGACACGGGATTTCTTTAAAGACAGGAGAGGCTATTACAACAGTGTGGATTTTGAAGCTTCCGCACGCACAATTGATTATTTAAAGGAACAGGCAGATATTGTAATTCCGGGTCATGGGAATTATTTCTTAACCCACAGGCTGTGCCGTAGATAATATTTAAGAGCAGGCTGATATTTTTCTGTGAGCAGCCGGTGGAAAACGTAATGAAAGGAGAGAAAAAGTGTCGGAGCATAAATGGTATAAAACAACCTGGCGGTGGTGCCAGACAAATTTAACGGAAATTGACGCAAAGGATTGCGACATTGAATTCTGGAAGAAATACTGGGAGGAGAACCAGATACAGGGAATTATCGTGAACGCGGGAGGAATCGTGGCTTATTACCCAAGTAAGTATCCGCTTCAATACCGCTCGAAATATTTGCAGGACGGAGATTTGGTAAAGGTGTTTACAGAGGCGGCAAGAGAGCGTGGAATCCGCGTGCTTGCCCGTATGGACATAAACCGTGCCACCGGGGAATTTGTGAAAGCGCACCCCGAATGGTTTGCCGTAGATAAGGAGGGGAGATATTATGAGGCCGGCGAGAGGTATCTTACCTGTATCAACAGTGCTTACTATAAGGAATATGTCCCTATGGTATTAGAAGAAATTATTGAAAAATATCACCCGGACGGTATAACCGATAATTCCTGGCAGGGGCCGGGAGCAGGACAGATTTGTTATTGTGAAAACTGCCGAAAGAAGTTTAAAGAGGATACCGGTCTGGATTTGCCAGAAGCGCCGGACTGGAACGATAAGACCTATAAGGTATGGATAAAATGGAGTTTCAAAAGCCGGACGGATAACTGGGATTTGTTTAACAATATTACCGAAAAGTATGGCGGTGAAGACTGCCTGTGGCTGGGAATGGTCAATGCCAATCCCATTGATTCCCACTGTGCGCTTTATGATATCCGTGAGATAGGGGAGCGTTCAAAAATTATCATGACAGACCACCAGTCGCGGGATACCATGAATGGTCTGGAACAAAACAGCCTTAACGGAATGCTCTTACATGCAATTTCAGGATGGGATACTGTTATTCCTGAGAGTATGGCAAATTATGTCCGGGGAGTACAGACCTTTCGGCGGGCAAGCAATCCGAAGTTGGAGACTCAGAAATGGATTCAGGAGGGAATTGCAGGAGGAATTTCTCCGTGGGTGCATTATGTGGGCGGAAAGCAGGAGGACCGCAGGCAGTATGAGAATTGCCGGGAGATTATGAGATGGCATAAGGAGCAGGAAAAATATTTATATGACAGAGTGCCGATATCGGGTGTGGGACTGGTCTGGAGTCAGGAAAACGTCAATTTTTATGGAAAGGACAATCGTCATGTGTTATGCGCCCAGCCATGGCGGGGCTTTACCCGCGCTTTGACACGGGCCAGGATTCCGGCGGTTCCCGTTCATGCCGCACAGATTTCCCGACATGCGCAGGAGTTATCCGTACTGATTTTGCCGGATTTGGCAGTAATGACGGATGGGCAGATAGAGGATGTAAAGGCATTTGTAAAGCAGGGCGGAAGTGTGGTATATACCGGTGCGTCGGGCATGCTTGATGAATGGGGAGAGCCGAGAAAGCGCTTTCCGCTGGACGAGATGTTCGGAATCCGCCGCAAAACGACGGAGATTATCACGGAGCGTCAGGAAGCAGCCACGAAGGACTGGGAACAGTTTGCCTTACATAATTATCTGCGCCTGCACAACCCGGAACACCCGATTTTACAGGGATTTGAGAATACGGATATTCTGCCCTTTGGCGGAGAGATTTATGAGGCGGAATCTGAAAGGCTTACAATAGTAGCAACACTTATTCCGGCATTTCCGATATATCCGCCTGAAATCAGCTTTATGGAGCCGGACAAAAGAGACAGCGGCGTTCCGGTGATACTTGCCGGAGATACAGGTTACGGCGGCAGAGTTGTCTGCTTTTTGGGAGACATTGACCGCAGATACTGTCAGTATAATATGGGCGACCACGGAGATTTGCTTGCACAGGCAGTTCACTATGCGCTGCAGGGCAGAGAAGTCCTGGAGGTAGAGGGAAAAGGATATCTGGACTGCCGCCTGTATCGGCAAAAGGAGCGTCTGATACTGCATATGATTAATCTTTCGGGGGCAAACCAGTTTCCGGGACTTCTGGAAGAAGAATATGAGGTGGGACCTTTCCGGGTACGGGTCAGAACAGAGAATTGCCATGGAACGTCCGCCGTGTTAAAATGCAGAGGAGAGGCTGTGCCGGTAAGTTATGAAAACGGATGGGCTGTCTTTATGGTAAATCAGATAAGCAGTCAGGAACTGGTCGTTATCGGGGAAGAATCAGCAGAAATAAAGAGGCATTTTCAATGAATATCGTAATAGCAATAGATTCCTTCAAAGGAAGCCTGTCGTCTGTGGAAGCAGGCAGGGCGGCGGAAAAGGGAATAAGGAAGGTTTATCCCGGGGCAGATATTGAGATATGTCCTTTGGCAGACGGCGGAGAAGGTACGACGGAGGCTCTTGTAAACGGTATGGGCGGCTGTTTCCAAACAGTGGAGGCAGCAGACCCTTTGGGGAACCGGAGAAGGTGTAAATACGGAATACTGGATAACGGCGCTGCTGTGATAGAGACGGCGGAGGCGGCAGGGCTCTGTCTTGTACCGCAAGGACTGCGGAATCCCCTGCATACCACTACTTTCGGAATAGGTGAAATCATTAAAGATGCAGTCGGACAGGGATGCAGGAAATTTCTTATCGGACTTGGAGGAAGCGCCACTAATGACGGAGGCATCGGGATGCTGCAGGCGTTAGGTTTTGGCTTTTATGATGCTGACGGGAAGGCAGCGTCCTTTGGGGCGAAGGGGCTTGAAAAACTTACATTGATTTCGAGCGAAAATATTCTGCCGGAGCTGGAGGAATGTGAATTTCATATAGCCTGCGATGTGGAAAACCCGCTTTGCGGGCCAAATGGAAGCAGCGCGGTTTTCGGACCGCAAAAGGGCGCTGATGAAGCGATGGTTCGGCAGATGGACGGATGGCTTGCATCTTATGCAAAGCTGGCAAAGGAAACTGTGGCTGCGGCAGACCCTCTTTATCCGGGGGCAGGGGCAGCCGGAGGCCTGGGATTTGCTTTTCATACCTTTTTGAACGCCGCTTTAGAGCCGGGAATTGAAATTGTAATACGGGAGACCGGCCTTTTGGAAAAAATCAGGAAGGCAGATATTGTGGTGACGGGGGAAGGCTGTCTGGACGGACAGACAGCGATGGGAAAGGCGCCGGTTGGCGTGGCGGAGCTTGCCAAAAGATATGGAAAACCGGTGATTGCTTTTGCCGGAAGCATTGGAGAAAATGCAATGATATGCAACGAAAAGGGAATAGATGCCTATTTTTCCATTCTACATAATGTGGTATCTTTAGAGGATGCCATGGATATACAAAAAGCGGAAAAAAATATGGAGATGGCTGCCGGGCAGGTGTTTCGGCTGGTTCAAAAGTTCCGGCAGTAAAAGCAGAATTACAAGGCAGAAGGAGTCATCAAATGAGAAAGTCAGTTTTTTCCTATATCGAAAAGAAATATAAGACCTCCCCGGAATACCCTTGGGCGAAAGACGACAGGGACGCCGTATTCCGCCACAGCGGCAACAGGAAGTGGTTTGCGCTGGTGATGGAAGTCGGCAAAGATAAGTTAGGGCTTTCGGGGGGAGGGTACGTGGACGCAATTAACCTGAAAATTGACGACAGGATGTTTCATGACATACTCACCCGGGAGCCGGGCATCTTTCCGGCTTATCACATGAACAAGGAGCATTGGATTACCGTACTTTTGGACGGCACGGTGGAGGAGGAAAAAATCTTTGAACTGATTGACACCAGCTTTCAGGCTACTGCTCCAAAGCCCTCAAAGCTGCCATCTGCTCCGCCAAAGAATGCCAGGACTGCCGCCTCAAAAAGCCATGAAAGAACTTCGGAGAAGTCCTTGGAGAAAAAGAAATAACATACATAAAAGCTATGGCATGGTATTCCATATAGGTATTTGATATCTTTTCTTTTTGCAGTTAAACTAAGCATATAGAAGCATTAAAGTATACTGCAATGAACGGGAGAGGAAAAGCAAATGACGGAAAAAGAAAACATTATGGGTACGCAGAAAATGAGCAGGCTGATACTTTCTACGGGGATTCCGCTGATGCTCAGCCTGTTTATCAATTCTCTGTATAATTTTGTGGATTCCATGTTTATTTCAAGGGTTTCGGAGGACGCGCTCACCGCGCTTTCGCTGGCTGCGCCCGTCCAGATGCTGGTATCGGCGCTGGGGCTTGGCAATGCGGTGGGACTGAATGCGGTGATTTCCAGAGCCCTTGGCAGAAAGAAACCGGACGAGGTACGGCGGGCGGCGGATGCGGCTATTTTTATAGCGTTATGCTCCTGGGGAATTATAGTAATTCTGTGCCTTCTTTTTGTAAGACCTTATTTTGAGTGGCAGTCAGGGGGAAACGAAGTGATTGCGGAATACGGCGTCAGATATCTGACGGTATGTATGCTGTTTTCTTTCGGGCAGATGGGACAGTGGGTGTTTGACCGCTTTGTCATTGCAAGCGGGCGTTCCAGCCTGTTTTTATTTACCCTCTCTGCGGCTTCGATTACCAATTTGATTCTGGACCCTGTGTTTATCTTCGGCTGGTTCGGGCTGCCCAGAATGGAAACGCTGGGGGCGGCAGCCGCCACGGTGATTGGCCAGAGCGCCGGCATGATAGCGGGGATTTTCATCAACAGGCGCTGGAACAGGGAAATTCCCTTTGGCCTTACCTTCCGGCCTGACGGGGAGAGTGTGAAAATGATTTTGAAGGTGGGAATCCCGTCCACGCTGGTGCAGGTGCTCACCTCTTTTGTGGGAATTCTGATGAATTCCATTTTGCTGGCCTTTTCCACCACGGCGGTTGCGGTATACGGCGTGTGTACCCGTATTTCCGCTGTCAGCACGGTAGGGGTTCACGGAATCAATAACGGACTGATTCCCGTCATTGCCTATAATTACGGCGCGGGTAACAAACAACGGATTTCCGATGCGGTAAAGTGGGCGATGATATACGGCGCGCTGCTTTATCTGGTCTTTTTCGCAGCGCTTGAGCTGTTTCCGGCGGCGGTACTTCAGATTTTCGACGCATCGGATTATATGCTGGAAATCGGAATTCCGGCGCTTCGTATTTTTGCGCTGGTCTGGTTTATCGGAATCCCGGGACTGGTGATGGCGGCGGCATTGCAGGGGCTGTCCATGGGATTTGGGAGCATGATGATTACCATGACCAGACAGGCAATTCTGCCGCTGCTTTTTGCCGTGCTTCTGCGGACGGCCGGAAATTTAAACCTGATTTGGGCGGCGTTTGTTATTGCGGAGGCTGTGGGAATACCGCTTGCCCTGACGCTCTGGAAAAATGGATTTCAAAAAGCGCTGACACAGGAAGAACGGCAGGCCGCCCAAGCAAATGTCTATGGCTGATTTCCGCCTGTCATCTCCTGAAACCTCTCGAGAAACTTCTGCGCGGCTTTGGGGAAGACCTGATACTTTTTCCATAAAAGGCTCATATCGGCAAAAAGGGGCGGGTTTAAGGGGCGGAAACAGAGATTGCTGTCTCCGGTTACGTTAATCAGCTTATCAAGGGCAAAAGCATAGCCCATCCCCTCGTCCACCATGAGGGAAGCGTTGAAAATCAGGTTGTAGGTGGCGCTCACCCGGATTTCGGAACGGCTTTTCCTGAGCCAGGTGGTGAGAATATCCCCGTCCCGGGTATTTCGGTTAAACATAAGAGGCTTGTCCCACAAATCCTCGGGGGAAATGGCCTCTTTTTCCGCAAGGGGACTGTCTTTGCGCATTAAAATTCCGTAGCTGTCAGGGGTGGGAAAGCGCAGGTATTCATATTTGGCCGCGTCCACCCGGCCGAAAACCAGCCCGAAATCAATCAGGCCCTTATCAAGGCTTTCCAGAACGTCGCGGGTATCGCCGCTGGAAATATGGTAACGGATATTCGGATAATCCTGCTGCAGCTTTCTGGCGGCTTTCGCAAGGTATCGTACCGCGTCCGTCTCCCCGGCGCCGATATAAATATCCCCTTCTACAACGTCGTCCACAATCGTGATTTCACGCTTTGTCTTGCCGATTAACTCCACCACCTCCTCGGCGCGCCTGCGCAGAATCATGCCCTCCTCCGTCAGAGTGACCCTGCGGTTTCCACGGACAAAAAGCTGCTTACCGAGCTCATCCTCCAAATCCTTCAGCTGTCTGGAAAGGGTGGGCTGGGAGAGATGCAGGGACTGCGCCGCCCTGGAAATGCTCTGTTCTCTTGTGACTGCAAGAAAATATTGTAGTACCCGTAATTCCATTCTGATATCCTCCGGCTTCTTAATATTTTTATTATAAAGGAAAACAGGAAATTTTAGAATATTAATTTCTTGTATTGCAGGCGGTTTTCAAGTACACTGAATATATAGAAGAAAGCGGGGATTTTAAAATGAATGATAATGAAACGAAACTGACGGTTAAGATTCGGAATGAAAGGAAAGAGGATTATCGTATCGTTGAGGAGCTGACGAGAAAAGCCTTCTGGAATGTAAACGAACCCGGCTGTAACGAGCATTATCTGGCGCATATCCTGCGGGGGCACGAAGACTTTATCCCCGGGCTTGACTTCGTGGTGGAAACGCCGGACGGAACCATAGTGGGGAATGTGATGTATACTCTGGCAAAGCTGAAGGATGAGGACGGGAGAGAAATGCCGGTTCTTACTTTCGGCCCAATCAGCGTCCACCCGGCATATCAGCGAATGGGAATCGGCAGAATGATGCTGGAGCACAGCTTTGCGAAAGCCGCGGAAATGGGATACGAGGTGATTGTAATATACGGAAATCCTGATAATTATGTGGCGAGAGGCTTTAAAAGCTGTAAGAAATACAATGTGTGCAGGCAGGACGGCGTATATCCGTCGGCCATGCTGGTAAAAGAACTGAAGGAGGGAGCTCTTGACGGAAGAAAGCGGTTTTATCAGGAAAGCCCCGCTTACAGTTTTGACGGGGAAGCGGCGGAGGAATTTGACAGGCAGTTCGAGCCGATGAAAAAAGAATATCTTCCGTGTCAGGAGGAATTTTATATTCACAGTCATTCTGTGATTGTGGACGGGTGAATCCGCCCCGCAGGACAACGGATATCAATTTGGCATAATTCAAGCCAATAACATCAAGGGAGGAATAAAAATGCTGGAATTACCGGAAGTGTCAGCCAGAGCGGCTCAGATACGGGAGCACATCGCAGGGAAAACGGTAAGCTGCGTCCAGCCGCCGTCAAAGGAGCATAAATTCTGCTGGTATAACGGAGAGCCGGCCTCGTATCACAATGCTTTGGCCGGAAAGAAAGTTACAGGGGCGGAGGGCTTCGGGATATTTGTGGAGATATCCTTTGAGGATGACATCAGGCTTTGCGTGAATGACGGCGTCAATATGTTGCTGATACCTGTTTCAAAGGCGCCGCGTAATTACCAGCTTCTGATGGAGTTTACGGACGGACTGGCGCTGGTGTTCACGGTTGCTATGTACGGCGGAATTTATCTGCATAAGGGAGATTATGACAACGAATACTATATAAAAAGCAGGCAGGCGGTTTCACCTTTTGCGCCGGAATTTCAGGAATACTTTTCCGGGCGGAGGGCGGAAAGCAAAAAAACGCTCAGTGCAAAAGCATTTCTGGCAACGGAGCAGCGTTTTCCCGGAATCGGAAACGGCGTTTTGCAGGATATCTTATTTTCAGCGCAGATTCATCCAAAAAGGAAAGTGGAAACGCTGCCGGAAAAAGAGTGGGAGATGCTTCGCGATTCCGTTGTCTCCGTGTTGCGGGAAATGACGGACAAGGGCGGGCGCGATACGGAAAAGGATATCTTCGGCAGACCGGGCGGATATCAGACGAAAATGTCGAAAATGACTTATAAGTCAGGCTGTCCGCGTTGCGGCGGAAGCATTACGAAAGAGGCATATATGGGCGGAAGCGTGTATTATTGCCCGGTGTGCCAGCCGAAGGAAGCAGAATGATAAGAGGAGGAACACAAAATGTTACAAACAGGAACAAAAGCACCATCATTTTCATTACCCGACCAGAACGGGAAGACCCATACGCTTGAGGATTACAGAGGCAAAAAGGTGATTTTATACTTTTACCCGAAGGACAACACGCCGGGGTGCACAAAGCAGGCGTGCAATTTCGGGGAGCTGTATCCACAGTTTCAGGAAAAGGGCGCAGTAGTGCTCGGCGTCAGCAAGGACAGCGTGGCGTCCCACAAGAAATTTGAGGAAAAGTACGGACTGCCTTTCACCCTGCTTTCCGACACGGAGCTTTCCTGCATTCAGGCTTATGATGTATGGAAGGAAAAGAAAAATTACGGAAAGGTGAGCATGGGCGTGGTGAGGACCACTTACCTGATTGACGAGGAAGGGATGATTGTGAAAGCCTTCGACAAGGTAAAGGCGGCGGAGAATCCGGCGCAGATGCTGGATTGTATCTGAAAGCAGGGGAACGTCAGGCTTATGAAGATAATTATTTCACCGGCAAAGAAAATGAACGTTGACACGGATTCTTACGAGGTACGGAGATTGCCGGAATTTATTGACGATACCCGAATCCTTATGGAGAAAATAAGGACGCTGTCCTTTCAGGAGGCAAGGGAGCTTTGGAAATGCAACGAGCGCCTTACGGAACTGAATTATCGGCGTTTTCAGGAGATGGATTTGGAGCGGGCGCTGACGCCGGCGGTAACGGCGTACGAGGGATTGCAGTATCAGCACATGGCTCCGGGGGTGTTTACAACCGGAGCGCTTTCTTACATAGAGGAGCATTTGCGGATTCTCTCCGGCTTTTACGGAATTCTTGCGCCTTTTGACGGAGTCGTGCCCTACCGTCTGGAGATGCAGGCGAAGCTGTCTGTGGGCAAAAGCCGGGATTTATATGATTTCTGGAGGAACCGCCTGTATAAAAGTCTGACGGAAAGAGACAGGGTGATTGTCAATCTGGCGTCCAGAGAATATTCACAGTGTGTTGAAAAGTATATCACGCCAGAGGATAAATTCATTACCGTTGAATTCGGGGAGCTGATAAACGGAAAGGTAAAGCAGAAGGGAACTCTTGCCAAAATGGCAAGGGGCGAGATGGTGCGCTTTCTTTCGGAAAACGGAATTGAAAGCCCGGAGGATATCCGTGAATTCCATGAGCTGGGATTTGTTTATTGTGGGGAGCGGTCTGCGGAAGATAAGTATGTGTTTGTTAGGGCGTCCAATTTGGAAGATTGTTATACAATTTTGGGAGATAACGATTGACTTTCCCTGCAAAGATGGTAATATCCTCATAGATAAAAACAGTGAAAGCAGAACGGAAACGGAGGAGAAAGATGAACAATATTGAACGCCGCGATGCCCAGATGGCATACATATCGGACGGGACGATTTTTGAGGAACAGCTGGTATGCAGGAAGCTGCTCCAGAAGCTGAATTTTATGGACAGGTCGGATTTTGAAGGCGTAGCAGCCGTGGTAAAGGAGCTGCTCGGCAAATCCGACGGCGCTTTTATCAACCCGCCTTTTTACTGCGACTACGGAAAGCACATTGAAGTGGGCAAAAACTTTTTTGCAAACTATAACTGCACCCTGATTGACGTGGCAAAAATCAAAATCGGAGACAACTGCCAGATGGCGCCCAATGTGGCGATTTATACGGCGGGACATCCGGTGCATCCCGTCAGCCGAAATTCCGCTTACGAATACGGAAAGGAAGTTACCATCGGCGACAACGTATGGCTTGGCGGCAATACAGTGGTATGCCCGGGCGTACATATCGGAAATAACGTGGTGATTGGCGCGGGAAGCGTTGTCACAAAGGACATTCCCGACTGGACCATAGCGGCGGGGAATCCCTGCAAGGTGATTCGCAAAATTACCGACGACGATAAAAGGAAGCTGTTTAAAAACGAGGAAATCGACGAGGAAGCCTGGGCGGATATCGTCCAAAGAATGGAATTTTAGGTACCTATGAATCAGATATTCATGATTATCATGGCGGTCAGCGCGGTAATCGGCGGTATTGACAGAATACGGGGAAACAAGTGGGGATACGGAGCCAAATTCGAGGAAGGCTTTCTGTTCCTTGGGCCTACCGCCCTGTCCATGGCGGGCATGATATGCCTTGCGCCGGTGCTTTCCGATGTTCTGGGGAAGGCGGTTATCCCTTTTTACCGCATGATTGGCGCGGACCCGGGGATGTTTGGAAGCCTCCTTGCCATCGACATGGGAGGCTATCAGCTGGCGGCGGAACTGGCGGAAGATGCCTGGATTGGCAGTTATGCCGGAATCGTTGCAGCGGCGATTTTCGGCTGTACTGTGGTTTTTACAATCCCCGTGGGAATGGGAATGATTGAGGCAGGAGACAGAGGATTTTTTGCCAGAGGAATCATGCTGGGAATTATTACCATGCCGGTGGGACTTGTGACGGGAGGCATCCTTGCAGGGCTTTCCACCATAGAATGTATCCGGCAGAACCTCCCGGTATTTGCGCTGGCGGCTTTGCTCCTTCTGGGGCTGTGGAAAATACCGGAGAAAATGATTCGGGGCTTCTGCGCTTTTGCAAAAGGAATCCAGTGGGTGATTACCGTCGGACTGGTGCTTGGCGTAGTAGAATATATGTGCGGCATTTCTCTGGTGAAGAATCTTGCGCCCCTTTCGGAGGCAATGGAAACCGTATCGTCCATCGGAATCGTGATGCTGGGCAGCCTTCCGGCGGCGGAATTTTTACAGAGGATTCTGAGAAAGCCCTTTTTGCTTCTGGGAAAGCAGCTGGGCATGAATCCGGCGGGAATGACGGGGCTTTTGGTGGGAATGGTAAGCGTGATTCCGGCAATTGCCATGTATAAGGATATGGACGAAAAGGGCAAGGTGGTAAACGGAGCCTTTCTGGTCAGCGCGGCAAGCATGCTGGCGGCTCACGCGGGCTTTACCCTAAGCCGGGAGCCGGAGCTTCTGGGAGCCATGCTGGGCGCGAAGCTCAGCGGAGGGGCGGCGGCTTTTATTCTGGCAATGCTTTTGCTGCGCGGAGATAAGGCGGCTTTTGAAAAAACTGATAGTATTTAAGGAAAGACTCTGGTATGATAGGGAAAACGGTTTTCGAAAGCCCTGAAATGGAGGAAAGAGCGAAAATGAATGCAATAACCGGCGACGACTTGAAATTTTTTAAGGAATATAAAGAGATTTGCTCCGCCTATCAGCTGGCGGGCAGCACCATGTATTTTGATTTGGCGACCGCAGCGCCGAAAGCGGGAGTCCCCTACAGGAACAGAATGCTCTCCGTTCTGCTGGGCGAAGCCTTTTCCTGGCAGATGAAGCCGGAGCATTTAAAGCGTCTGGAGGAGATGTATCAGAAAGCGGAGGAGGAAAGCGAGCTGAAAAAGGAGCTGGCGCTTTACTTCCGCCTGATTGAGGACGTAAGAAAGCTTCCCAAGGAAGTGTATGTCAGAAGAAAACAGATTCTGGCGGACAGCCAGAGTATCTGGGAGCAGGCAAAGGCAAAAAATGATTTTTCCATGTTTGCGCCATATCTGGAAAAGGTGATAGAGAGCCAGAAGGAGGTTCTTAACTTTCTGGATAAAAGCTGTTCTGATTACGACTATCTGCTTGACCGCTATGAGATGGGAACTGACGCCGGAATGTATGACAGCTTTTTTTCAAAAGTGAAGGAAAAGCTGCTTCCCCTCATCCGTGAGATTCAGGAGAGAGGCAGGAAAATCGACGATTCCGTCCTGTTTGCCGATTATGATATAAAGGAGCAGGAAGCCTTTCTGGAAGAGCTGAAGGATTACATGCAGGTTGACAGAGACTGCTGCTATATGGGCGTTTCCGAGCATCCTTTTACGGAGTTTTTCTCTGCAAAGGAGGCCAGAATCACCACCCATTATCATAAAGACAGCTTGATGTCCGCCATTTTATCGACGGTCCATGAGTACGGACATGCCCTGTACGCGCTGCAGGTTGAGGAAAAATATGACGGAACTGCATTAAAGGACGCAATCGGCTCCGCCATGCATGAAAGCCAGTCCCGGCTGATGGAAAATCATATCGGCAGAAATCCGGCTTTCTGGGAGAGCAATTACCCGAAGTTGCAAAAGCGTTTCCCGGATAAGCTTGGAAACATTTCTTTGGAACGTTTTATGGAGATGGTAAATGTGTCCAGACCTTCCCTTATCCGAACAGAGGCGGACGAACTGACTTACCCGGTGCATGTGCTGATTCGTTATGAGCTGGAAAAGGAAATTTTCGGCGGCGGCGTGGACGTGAGCCGGCTGGACAGCCTCTGGAACGACAAATACCAGTCATATCTCGGCGTTTGCGCCGCCCGTTCCTCGGAGGGGATTTTGCAGGATATCCATTGGAGCGCCGGGGATTTCGGCTATTTTCCGACTTACGCCCTTGGCAGCGCCTATGCCGCCCAGTTTTTCCATGCCATGGAGAAGGAAATTCCCGTGGAGGAAGCGCTGCGAAAGGGAGATTTCCACGTTATCAGTAACTGGCTGAAAGAAAAGATTCATCGGTACGGCGCGTCTAAAACCGCCGACGAAATTCTGGTTCTGGCCACAGGGGAGCATTTTAATCCTGATTATTACATTGATTATCTGGTGGAGAAATATACGAAGCTGTATCATTTGTAGGAAAGAACTGTAGAATGGCAGATGCCTGAAAGCGCACGGAAGAAATTGAGGACATGAAATGGCATCAGTTTCTTCCAGACAAAGATGAGCCAAAGGGCATCTGCCGGAATTTAAACAGAGGTATGGAATGAATATTTTAGTAATCGATGCACAAGGGGGCGGCATCGGAAAACAGGTCATCACCGCCATAAAAAAGAATTTTCCCGGCCAGCCGGTGACTGCGGTGGGAACCAACAGCGCGGCAACCTCCGCCATGCTGAAAGCCGGGGCCGACGAGGCGGCCACCGGAGAAAATGCGGCAGCGGTGTGCTGCCGGAAGGCGGATATCATCATAGGGCCCATTGGAATCGTCATTGCGGATTCCCTGCTCGGGGAAATCACACCGGCTATGGCAGTTGCAATCGGACAAAGCCGGGCAAAACGGATTCTGATTCCGGTGAACCACTGTGATAATTATGTCGTTGGGGTTTCGGATTTGTCCATGGCGCGGCTGATAGACGGGGTGGTGGCGGAGGTTCGGAAGTTGGTTTAAAAATTTAATAGTTGTTATGAACTTTCGCTTTTGTCAGTCTTGAAAAAATTATGATTTCTGTATATAATATCAACATTGAAAAGAAAGCAATTCTATATACTGCAATACACCCAATCAGGCAGCTCGAAGCTGCCTGCCGGAGCCGAAGCTCCCAAAAGCATTAAAGTTTGACATTGTCAATACAAAAGTCAGACTCATTGTTCGCGGAATAAAGTATGTACATGAAGGCATACGACCTCTCAGAAGGAGGCTGTATGTTTTTTTATGCGTCGAAGAACGGGAGGCAGATTGAAAATTGCCATTTTCAGTCTGCAGGTTTGTGTCTGCACAGCATCCACAAACCTGATATGCACAAAAGCTGTGCGGAAATGAGGAGCAGAATGAAAAAAACCATCTCAATATTAATAATTACAGCCATGCTTTTATCCATGGCGGCCTGCGGCGGGGAAAACACAAATAAGGGCGGAGCGGGCACGGAGACGGCAGAGCCGGGGGCGGAAACAACAGACAGGACTTCCGAACAGGTGACATTAGTCTACGGAAGCGGCGACTATACCCGCATCAATCCGGCGATGGACGAGCACGGAGAGATAAATATTCTGTTATTTGGCGGGCTGACGGCTCATGACGGAGAGAATCAGGTGATTCCCGGGCTTGCAGAGAGCTGGGAATTTGATGAGGAAACCTGCACATACACCTTTCATCTCCGGGAAGGGGTAAAGTGGCATGACGGGCAGGCGTTTACTGCCGATGATGTGAAATTCACCATAGAGGCGATTATGAATCCTGACAACGGCTCGGAGAATGCGCCCAATTACGAGGATGTGGAGGAGATTAGCGTGACGGATGATTATACGATTGCCTTTCGGCTCTCCGCGCCTAATGTGGCGTTTCTTGACTACATGACTATGGGGATTCTGCCCCGGCATCTTCTGGAAGGAGAGGACATGCAGGAGTCCGATTTTTTCCGAAATCCTGTGGGAACAGGGCCTTATAAGCTGGAAAGCTGGGACGCAGGGCAATCGATTACGCTTGTGAAAAACGAAGATTATTATAAAGGGAGTCCGAATATAGACAGGATTGTATTCAAGATTGTTCCCGATGACAATGCGAAGGCAATTCAAATGGAGTCCGGGGAGCTGGACATGGCGCTTCTTACGCCAAGGGATGCGCAGGCTTTTGCGGGCAGAGAGGGTTATACCTGTTATGACATGGAGACCTCCGATTACCGGGGAATTCTCTTTAATTTCCAGAATGAATACTGGACAAAAAACAGGGATATTATTCCGGCAATCTGCTATGCCATAGACCGTCAGGCAATCATTGACGCCGTGCTTTTAGGACAGGGAATGGCTGCTTACGGCCCGCTGCAGAGGAATATATATAATAAGGAAGAGATAGAGCATTATGATTACAATCCGAAAAAGGCAAAGGAAATTCTGGAAGGGGCCGGCTGTGTTATGGGAGAGGACGGTTTTTATACCAGAGACGGGGAAAATGTGGGATTTGTAATCAGTGTGGGCGCCGGCGACCAGGTTCGCATTGATATGGCGCAGGCGGCGGCATCGCAGCTTCAGGCAGTCGGAATCGACTGTTCGGTGGAGATTCCCGCTCAGGTGGACTGGGGCGGGCAGATGGCGTATCTTATCGGCTGGGGAAGCCCTTTTGACGCGGACGACCACACCTATAAGGTTTTCGGGACAGGCAAAGGCGCAAATTATTCCGGGTATTCCAACGAGAAGGTGGACAGGTATCTGACGCTGGCGAGAGAGTCTGACGACCCTAAGGTACGGGCTGAAAATTACGGCAGATTTCAGGAAGAGCTTGCCGCTGACCCGGCCTTTGCGTTTATCTGTTATATAGACGCAAACTATGTGGCGAAGTCGGGCATAAAGGGAATTTCCGCAGATACGGTAATGGGGCATCACGGCGTTGGAATTTTCTGGAATGTTTCGGAATGGGAGTACGAGGGAAATCGTTAAGATGGCGGAACTTAAGAAGGCGGAACTGTTGGAGGTTAAAAATTTATCTGTCAGCTTTTTTTCACCGCGGGGAGAAATCTGCGCCGTGCGCGACGTGAGCTTTTCCTTAAAGCAGGGAGAAGTGCTGGCAATCGTGGGGGAGTCGGGCTGCGGAAAAAGCGCTTTGTGTAAAAGCATTATGAAGCTTTTGCCGGAGCATGCAAAAATAAAGTCGGGCAGTATTTTAATCAACGGGGCGGATATCACAAATTACGGGGAAAGGGAGATGCAAAAGCTCCGGGGCAGTCTGTTTTCCATGGTTTTTCAGAACCCTGTGACTGCGCTGAACCCCACAATGTCCGTTGGCAGGCAGATTGAGGAGGCGGTCAGGCTTCACCAGCCGAAGCTCTCCCGCAAGGCTTTGGAGGAAAGGGCAATGGAGCTGCTTCGGTTGGTGGAAATTGACAGGCCGAAGGAGAGGCTTATGCAGTACCCTTATCATTTGTCAGGGGGACAGCGGCAGCGGGTTGTGATGGCCATAGCCCTTGCGGGCAATCCCGATATTCTGTTTGCCGACGAGCCTACCACGGCTCTTGACGTGACGATTCAGGCGCAGATTTTGGATTTGTTCAAAAATCTTCAGAAAAAGCTGGGAACCGCCACGGTTTTTGTGAGCCATGATTTGGGGGTGGTGGCAAAAGTGGCGGACAGGGTTGCAGTCATGTATGCGGGAAAAATTGTGGAAATCGGGACGGCGGGGGAGGTTTATCATGACCCGAGGCATCCTTATACCTGGGGATTGATGCGCTCGCTCCCTTCCATGGCGAAGGGGCGGGATATGCTGTACACCATTCCGGGTATGCCGCCTACGCTTAGGAAGCCCCCGAAAGGAGACGCTTTTGCCTGCCGGAACGAGTACGCCCTTGCCATCGATTATGAGAAGGAGCCGCCCATGTTCCGGGTTACGGACACTCATTATGCCGCCACCTGGCTTTTGGATGAGCGTGCGCCAAAGATGGAAAGCCCTTTTGGCGAAAGAGGGGGGAGCTTCAGCCGGGAAAACAGGGATTTCGCACAGACACATTCGGCGGAGTCTGGGAAGAAGCCGTTGGGGTATGAGAAGAAGCCAACGGAGCCTGTGAAGAAGCTGCCAGAGATTGCGGCAACGTTGCCAGAGAGCCTTCCCGGCGGACAGGGCCGGAAGGATAAGGAAATTTTACTTGACGTGCGCCATTTATCCCACAGCTTTCCTCTGGCCGGAGGCGGTTTTATAAAAGCGGTGGAGGACGTTTCCTTCCAGATACGCCGGGGAGAGATTTTCGGACTGGTGGGAGAGTCCGGCTCCGGGAAGTCAACGGTGGCGCGGTGCGTGATGAATATTTATAAGCCTGACGGCGGCAGCATTTTCTATAAAGGAATAGACGCAGGCGGTAATACCAGGCGAAACAGGGCTTTTTGGCAGAACCGGAAAATTCTCCAGAGCACAAGGCAGATTATTTTTCAGGATTCCGATTCCAGTTTAAATCCTCGCATGAGGGTGTGCGATATCATTGCAGAGCCCATGAGGCTCCAGAAAAGGACGCCGCCGCGGGGTTCCTTCCGCGCGGAGGCGGAGTTTCAGATGCGTTATGTGGGGCTGGACGCAGACTATCTGGATAAGTACCCGTCCGAATTATCAGGCGGTCAGCGGCAGAGGGTGGCAATAGCCAGAGCCCTTTCCATGGAGCCGGAGCTTCTGGTCGCGGACGAGCCTGTGGCCTCTCTGGATGTTTCCATTCAGGCGCAGATTATCAATTTGTTCCGTCATCTGCAAAGGGAGCACGGATTTTCCTTTCTTTTTATTGCCCATGATTTGAGCGTGGTGGAGTTTTTGTGCGACAGGGTGGGGGTGATGTATCAGGGAAAGCTGGTGGAGACCGCGCCTGTGCGGGAGCTGTTTGAAAATCCAGGGCATCCTTATACGAAATCATTGATAGCGGCAATTCCCGTGCCCGACCCGGGAAATCAGGAGAAATCAGATGTCAAAGCATAACAGGATACGTTATTTTTGCCGAAAATTTTTAACATTTACCGTCAGCATTTTTCTGCTGTCTTTCCTTGTCTTTTATATTTCAAGGCTGGCTCCGGGAGACCAGCTGGTATCCTATTACGGAGACCGGGTGGAGAAAATGAGTCCGAAGGAGAGGGAATGGGCGGAGGAGAGGCTGGGGCTTAAAGATTCCATTACCAGCCAGTATTTCCGGTGGCTGGGCGGAGCCGTGCAGGGGGATTTCGGCATTTCCTACAAATACAAAATGGACGTCACAGAGGTGATTGCCGGAAGAATCGGCAACACCCTGATTCTTGGCGGGATTGGATTTTTGTTGATTTTTATCCTTGCGCTTCTCCTTGGGATTCTGTGCGCATGGTATGAAGATAAATGGCCGGATAAAATTATCTGTAAGGCAGGCACGGTTACCAGCTGCATTCCCGAATTCTGGCTGTCGCTTCTTCTGATTTTGATTTTTTCCGTGTGGCTGCATCTCCTTCCAAGCTCAGGGGCTTATTCCGTTGGGGGCGGAGGCTTTGCGGACAGGGCGGTTCATCTGATTCTTCCGCTGACAATTGTTGTGACGGGGCATCTGTGGTATTATGCCTACATGATTCGCAATAAGCTTCTGGAGGAGGTACGGGCGGACTATGTTCTTCTTGCAAAGTCGAAGGGGCTTGCAAAGCGCAGCATTATGTTCCGGCATTGCCTTCGGAATGTGATTCCTTCTTATTTAAGTATTATGGCAATCTCCGTTCCTCATGTGCTGGGAGGAACCTACATTGTGGAGACGGTTTTTTCCTATCCGGGAATCGGCACGCTTTCCTATGAAAGCGCCAGATATAAGGATTACAATTTGCTGATGGTGCTGTGTCTTCTTACCGGCATTGTGGTGATTTGCAGCAATACCGTTGCACAGATGATAAACGAGCGGATTGACCCGAGAATCAGAGCGGAGGTAAAAGAGCCTTGAGCAAGCAGTTTGAAATCGTGGGAGCAAGGCAGCTCCCGGATAACCCGTCCCGGAAAAGTGAAAAGCGGTGCGGCGGGAAGCCTCTTTTTTCAGCTATTATACTTGGAGCGATTGTTGCAGGCTGTCTTTGCGCCGGATGGATTGCGGGAAAAGACCCCTCTTATCTGGATTTGCAGCATTATAATCTGCCGCCGGATAAGGAATTTCTTTTTGGCACGGATACTATGGGCAGGGATATTTTTTCCATGATATGGCACGGGGGAAGGCTGTCTTTGGTTATTGGAGCCTTATCAACCCTGATTTCCACAGTAATTGCCGTTATTTTCGGGGCTGTCAGCGGAAGCGCGCCGGCATGGCTTGACGGGCTGCTCATGCGCCTTGCGGATATTATTTTAAGCGTGCCGTCCCTTCTTCTGGTTATTTTCCTGCAGGCGTTTTTGGGGAAAGCCAATGTGCTTACAATTTCCATGGTAATCGGCGTTACCGGCTGGATGAGTATTGCAAAGGTGGTTCGGACGGAGGTACGGCAAATCCGGGGCAGCGAATTTGTGCTTGTATCTAAATGCATGGGCGGAGGTTTCTTTCATGTGCTTTGGAAGCATTTAGCGCCTAATTTCATGGCTTCTATTATGTTTATGGTGGTGATGAACGTGCGGAGCGCAATCGTGGCGGAGTCAACCTTAAGTTTTATGGGAATCGGCCTGCCCGTGGAGGTGATTACCTGGGGAAGTATGCTTTCCCTTGCGGAAAAGGCGCTTCTTACAGGTTCGTGGTGGGTAATACTGATTCCGGGGCTGTTTTTGATTGTGACGCTTATGTGTCTTACGAATATCGGGAATTATCTTCGGGAGAGCGGGAACAGGAGGTGCAGGAATCTTTAAATATTGCTTGCGTTTCGCTTGCGGATTGCATATAATATTTGGAGGAGGAATTTGTTATGGCAAGAACATCAAATGTATTTGCAAGAGTGGAACCTGAGATAAAAGAACAGGCGGAAAGCGTACTGAATCAGCTTGGTATACCGATGTCCAATGCTGTAAGTATGTTTTTAAGACAGGTTGTAATTCAAAGGGGGCTTCCTTTTGAAGTGAAACTTCCGGCGAAAAGACCGCTTGTAATGAGCGAACTTACCAAAGAGCAGTTTGATGCCGAAATCGCCAAAGGTATGGATGATATAGATAATGGCAGGGTTCATTCGGCAGATGAGGTTCAGAAAGAAATGCACAGGTTATATGGCATATGAGTCGAAAAACGAACAACGTCACACTTCATGAGCCGGTTTATCGTATAAAATATTCAGAGAGCGCTCTTGACGATTTGAAATCAATTTATGAATATATTGCCTTTGAACTGTTGGTGCCTGATACGGCGGTTAACCAGGTGAACAGAATTATGAAAGCAATAAAAACTCTCGATGAAATGCCAATGAGACATAAAATCTATGAGGAAGAACCGTGGCAGTCACAGGGATTGAGGTTTTTCCTCGTTGACAATTATCTTATATTATATCTGCCGAAAGAAGAACAGAAAACTGTAAATATTGTAAGAATTATTTATAGTGGCAGAGATGTAACGGCACAGCTGTAAAAAACAAAATTATAATTGTAACTTAAAATGAGTTACAGCATAAATGAAAGAATCGGCATATTATAGGCCGCTGCCCTTAAGTAAAAACCACCTCCCGGCAGCGGCCGCATTTACAATCATCCGATTTGCGAAGCGTACCAGCGTTTATTCACATCATCCTATCATCTCTCAAAGCCTCCGCAAGTTCTCCCCGAAGAATTTTTCTCCCTCCCAGATAGTACGCCAGCGCTACAAACCCGAAGACCGTCAGTACAAACAGCAGAATCGGTATGACCGGCGCTTTTGCAATAAACTCTATGGGCGCCAGGTAGCTTGCCTTTATCATAAAGGCGGTGGCAACAGCGGTTAAAAGGAGCGATACCATAACAGGCTTTCCGGCAATAACGAGGGCTTCGATGCAGAACATTTTCCGTATTCCCTCCGGCGTCAGGCCCACGGACTGATATCTTGCAAATTCTCTTTTTCTCTGGTGCAGGAATCCCAGCGTATTGGAAAAAACATGGGCGATGCCGATAACGGCAAGGAAAACGCAAAATCCCCCAAGCACCAGCTCATAGCCGTCTATCATTTTTTCATTGGTAATCCTTTCCTGAATACGGTTTTCGCTTTCAAGGGCGTAGTCCGCCCCAATGGCGGAGAGGACGTCTTTTTCCAGCGCGTCAAGCGCTTCGGGGGAGATGCTTTCTCTTAAGTCAGGCGAAGTCTGACCTTCGTTGACCGACAGAAGCCGGACATAAACGTCCTTTTCCGCACCACCGAGCCGGCCTTTGATTTCTTTCCACAGGGACAGGGGGAGGAAATTGACCAGCGCGTAATCCTCGTATTCCTCCCGCAGGGCAGGAGCGTCCTGCGTGCAGGCAAGCACCGGGATTTCCGTTCCGTCTGCCTGACGTTCACTTTCGGGGGCGGAGGCGTCGGCGGACGGGGTATCCGCAATCCTTTGCAGGGTGATAGAATCCATGCTTTCCGCGACATAAGGAATATATTCCGCGTAACGGAAGTTGCTGTTTAGGCTGTCCCATATCCGGTTTAAAAGAACAGTTCCCTTTTGCCCCGGGGCAATGCCAAGCTGTCCGCAGTATTCGTCAAAGCTGTCGTCGTCCATGATGACAAGGGAAGCGTTTACCCTGTAGCAGGGGACGGACCGGGGCGATGGCGGAATGGAATCAGTCTGGCGCGCAGTCTGCCCGGACAGAACGGAATCAGATTGCGGTGCCGCCTGCCCGGAAGCGGATTGTGGAGCGGTCTGCCCGGAGGCGGACAGGGAAGGAATCAGAGCCTCCAGCCCTCCTAAGGAAAGCAGCTCGGGGCTTTGCACATCCGCGGGAAGGAGACACGCCGCCTCCGCCTTCTGATAGATGACGGCGCTGCGGCATCCTGATAAATGCCGTATATCTTCCGACGGCTCAAAATCTTCTATTGCCATGTCCTTCACCGTGACCATAACGTCCCACGCATTCTGATACCGCTCAAAGTAAGTGTGGTCGGTACTGATTCCCGAGAGGGTAAAAAAGCATTGCATCAGCATAAATCCCAGAAAGGCCAGAGTCAGGGAAAGGGAGGTGGTGCGAAGCGCCTTTTTCTGCGCTTTCAGTGCGGCGCCTGCCAGTTCGCCCTCCATTCCAAACAGCGCGGACAGAAGGCAGGAACGCTTTTTCCTGTTTAACTGCAGCTCCCCGGCGCCGCGGATGGCTTCAAGGGGCGAAAGCCGGCTTAATTTCCGGGCCGGGAGATAAGCCGAGATGAGAACCGTAAGCAGGGAAAGAAGCAAAATCCCCGCAAGTATCAGAGGATGAAAGCCAAAGTCCATGGGGCGTCCGCCGGGAAGCTTTGCAACTGCGGCGCTCATGATGCCGACAATGCCAAAGCCGAGAGCCAGGCCAAGCAAGAGCCCCGCCAGAATCGGAACAAGGGAGAGCAGCAGGGCTTCCTGCACCAGAGCTGCCCGGATTTGCGCCGGCGTGGCGCCGATACTGGAAAAGATACCGAACTGGTGAATCCGGCTGTTCATGGACACGGCAAAGGAGTTATGGATTATCAGTATCAGGGAAATGCAGACAAGGGTCACAATTGCCAGATAGGCGGGCAGGATGAGCCTCGGCTTATCGTCTCCCGGAATGCGGATAAAATACAGGGATAAAAGCTGATAGTTGTAGGTAACGGAGCTTTCCGTAAGACCTAAGGCCTCTGCAATCAGCGGCATATCCTGCGCGATTGTCCTTTTGTTATGAAAATGAATGTCCGCAACGCCCTGTCCGTTTCGGGACAAATCCGTATTGATTTTGGCTTTTTCCACATTGGCAAAACAGCGGATGGTCTTTAGAGCTTCCTCATTAATGTCTCCTGTAATCCGTCCGTGCCAGTCGCCGTCCTCCCGTTTTGTCCCTTCGATATTGTCCAGCCAGAAATTATAAAACAGGCTGCACAGAAGGGAAAGGAACAGGGCGGCGATAAAGGAGGCGGCCATAATGGAAAGGCTGCCGTTTTTGTTATTTTTGGCATAGTCCAGAGAGTAATTTTTCCACATAAGCCTTACCCCCGTTTTCTGTCGCTGATAATGCGTCCGTCTTCAATGGTGACAATCCGGTCTGCCTCCAGCGCAACCTTTTCATCATGGGTAATCAGCAGAATGGTCTGGTTTAGGCTGCGGTTGGAAAGCTTTAGCATATCTATAATTTCGCTGCTGTTCTTCCTGTCCAGATTGCCGGTGGGCTCGTCCGCAAGGAGGAGAGCGGGACGGTAGATTAAGGAACGGGCGATGGCGGCTCGCTGCTGCTGTCCCCCTGAGAGCTGGTTTGGAAGGGCGTCCAGTCTGTCGGCAATGCCAAGGGAGCTTACCACCTGCTCAAAATATTCCTGATTGGGCTTCTTTTTATCCAGCAGCAGGGGCATAAGAATGTTTTTTCGGATGGTGAGGGTGGGAATTAAATTGTAAAACTGGTAGACAAGCCCCAGCTTTCTGCGCCGGAAAACTGCCGCCTGCGTGCGGCTGAATGTGGAAATGTCAACGCCATCAATAAAAACTTTGCCAGAGGAGGGCTTATCCACCGTGCCCAGAATATGCAGCAGAGTGGATTTCCCCGAGCCGGAAGCGCCGACGATGGCAACAAACTCGCCCTTTTCAACGGACAGATTGATTTCGGAAAGGGCCGTTACCTGACTGCCTCCGCTGCCGTATATCTTTTTTACGCCTTCACATTTTAAAATTTCCAATTTTGAATCTCCTTTCAGACACTGAATTATTTAATACTAATTTCAGTATAGCAGGGCAAAGTGACAACTCAGTGACTGTAAAAGCGGATTTCAAATAAAGCGCCGCCCTCCGGCAGATTATGGGCCGTGAGGGTGCCGTTCTGGCCTTCAATGATTGCTTTGGAGATGGCAAGGCCGATGCCGATACCGCCCTCCGCAGCGTCTTTTCCACGGTAAAACCGCTCAAAAAGCCGGGGAATGTCCTCCCCGGCAAAGCCGCTTCCGGTATCCCATATGCGGATTCGGGTGTAAAGAGGGTTCTGCTCAAAGTCGCAGCAGACAGCGCCGCCCTTAGGCGTATGCTCCATGCAGTTTTTCATAAGATTGACGAGGGCTTCCATGGTCCAGTCCAAATCGACGCAAATAAGGATTTCACCGGTTTCCGGGATGTGGAAGGCAACCTCCGCCTCGGCGGATAATTCCTGAAGATTGTCGGCCGCCAGCATAAGGAGGGTAAAGACATCGACCTCTTTTCTGTTAAGAGACAGGGCGCCGGAGTCGATGCGGGAGAGCAAAAGCAACGCTTCCTCCAGACGAATCAGCCGGGAAAGCTGCGTGTCAATCTGATTCAGGTGCTTTTGCGCCCGCCCGGAGTTATCCGAATGCGGCGCAGTCCGGTTCTGTCCGCTGCAGGAAGCTTTACGGAGGATATCCCTGACTCTCTGGGCGGATAAGGAAATAGAAGTGACCGGCGTCTTAAGCTGATGGGCGATATTATAAAGATTTTCCGCAAAATTGTTTCTGGCCTTTACGGCGGATTCCTTTGTCTGCTGCAGCTCAGTTACCGTTTTGTAGATTTCATCCTGCAGTTTTGAAAAATCATCCTCGCTGTTGTCCCGGCCGTTTTGCAGAAAGATGCCGCCCCGTCCCGTATTCACCCCTTCCAGATATTCGGTCAGCGCGTTTATCCGGGAGAGTTCCTTTTTATGTCGGTAAAGAAAAGTCGCAAGGAAAAGAACCGCGCCGGAGAAAAAGCCTGCCGCAGCCAGAAAGACAATATTTTTTCCGGCAATCTGTACAAAATCCGTCTGCCTGTAGCCGTAGGCCAGAAAGAGGCTTTTCTCCGGCGGAAGGGGAGAGCGGTATTTATATTCTTTCAGCACGGATAAAATGACGTCCCTTGCCGCAGGCTCGTTTTTTATGATTTCCCGGCACAGGCCCTCGGTTATGTGCATCTGCAGGAAGCTGAAATAATCTGTAAGGAGCATGACGGTAAGGGAGACGGACAGAAGGCTGACGGACAGGACAAATCCCGCCAGAATGATGAGATTTTTTCTTTTATTCATACTTTGCAGTCCTTTCAGAGAGAATGAATTTCATGCGTTCAATTACAATAACCCGGCTCGCGAAGGGTGTCGGCGTTTTCTTCCATTCGGTAGCCCACGCTTCGGACAGTTTTCAGGCAGGCGGGCTGATGCAGCTTTTCCCGCAGACGCTTCATGGTAACGGTGAGGGTATTGTCGTTTACAAAATTGCCGTTTGCGTCCCAGATTTCCGTAAGCAGCTTTTCCCTTGTCACGGTTTTTCCCTTGTTTTGCAGTAAATACAATAGAAGCTGATACTCCGACGGGCTTAAAGCAACCTCCTCCCCGTTACAGAGGACCCGGAATTTTTCCTTATCAAGGGAAATGGAGCCGCAGGATAAATATTGCCTGGAAATATCGCCGCTGCGCCGTAGCAGGGCCTGAATGCGTAAGTGCAGCACGTCCAGCGAAAAGGGCTTAACCACATAGTCGTCCGCACCGTTTTGAAAGCCCGAAACAATGTCCCGGGAATCGCCGCGGACGGTAAGAAAAATAACGGGAAGCTCCTTCCAGTTGGAGCGAATCCACGTGCACAGAGAATTGCCGCTGCCGTCCGGCATATTCCAGTCCACCAGCACAAGGGCGGGCAGGGCGTTTTGCAGGGCTGCCTTTGCCCCGGCGATTGTGGGAAAGAGACAGACCTGATAGCCCGCCTCCTCCAGATATTCTTTTATGGTAAAGGAAATTGATTCGTCATCTTCTATATAATATATTGTAAGCATTTTTTCCTCGCTTTCCGGCGGCTGACATCAGCCCTATTATAGGGAGTTTATTTTCAAATGGCAAGTCCCGGTGCGGCGGTTGCTCTCAAAAGCAATCCGTGATAAGATGGAAAGCAGAAAATTATGAGAAAGGACAGTGTTGGGAATGCAGGCGAAGCAGGTTGATTTTTCAAAGGGAAGCGTCACACAGAACATTATCCGGGTGGCGGCTCCCATGCTGGTGGCGCAGATACTGAACTTAATGTATAACATTGTTGACAGGATTTACATAGGAAGGATTCCGGGGGAAGGTCTTTTGGCGCTGGGGGGCGTGGGACTGTGTTTTCCCTTTATTTCGCTGATTACGGCCTTTACCAATCTGTACGGGGCGGGCGGAGCGCCTCTCTGCTCCATTGAACGGGGAAGGGGTAATCAGGAGGAAGCGGGAGAAATCATGAACACCTCCTTTTATCTGCTTGTGATTACGGGAGTGATTTTGACGGTTCTGGGAAGTGTTTTCTGCCGTCCGGTCTTAATTCTGTTCGGAGCCTCAGAGGCGTCCCTTCCCTATGCAATGCCTTATATGCGCATTTATCTGATGGGAACCGTGTTTGCCATGGTGGCGCTTGGGATGAATCCCTTCATCAACTCCCAGGGCTTTGCAAATGTGGGCATGACAACCATCTTTCTCGGAGCGGTTACCAATATTGTGCTGGACCCGATTTTCATTTTTGTCTTTCATCTCGGCGTCCGGGGAGCCGCCCTTGCGACGATTTGCTCGCAGATTCTCTCCGCTGTTTTTGTGGTGCGTTTTCTTACGGGAAAAAGGGCGGAGCTTCGCATCAGCCTGAAAAGGAAGCCCTCCTTTGGAAAGAGGCGTGTACTGGATATCGTGGGTCTGGGAAGCGCCAGCTTTGTTATGCAGTGTACCAACAGTCTGGTGCAGATTGCCTGCAACAGGATGCTGGGCGCTTTCGGCGGGGACGTCTATATTTCCACCATGACCATTATCAATTCCGTGCGGCAGATACTGGATACGCCGGTGCTTGCCATTGCCGATGGCGCGTCTCCGATTTTAAGCTATAATTACGGCGCCAAAAGATACGATAATGTGAAAAAGGCAATCCGTTTTATCACTTTGTCCGCGCTGGTTTATACCGGAGCAACATGGGTGCTTATCCTGCTTTTCCCGGAAATGTTTATTGGCATTTTTAATAATGACGATTCTCTCCTGACCGTTGCGGTACCGGCGCTGCATATTTACTTTTTTGCGTTTATTTTTCAGGCGCTGCAATACAGCGGGCAGACGGTGTTCAAGTCCCTGAATAAAAAGAAACAGGCGATTTTCTTCTCGCTGCTTCGAAAGGTAGTGATTGTGGTGCCGCTGACGTTTCTTCTGCCTTATGTGGGAAACCTTGGTGCAAACGGCGTGTTCGTGGCCGAGCCGGTTTCCAATTTCCTGGGAGGCAGCGCATGCTTCCTTGCCATGATGCTTACGGTGATGCCGGAGCTTGGCGGCAGACGAAAGGAACAAAGAGAGCGGACAGACTGACAAAGAGAAGGACCAGGATGCTTCGATGTAAAGCAATGTACAGATGAGGAAGGAAAAATAATGAACTACACATTTTACGAAGCCGCCGCCCTGTTTTTTACATACTCTTTTTTCGCATGGGCAACAGAAACCATGGCGGCCACCATAAAGGTAAGAAAATTCAGAAACAGGGGATTTGCCTCCGGTCCCTTTTGCTTTATCTACGGATTTACCGCAGTAATCCTCGGAATGTTCCTGCAGGACCTCCGCAGGGAGCCGTTTTTCCTGTTTCTGGGCTGCGGGGTAATTGCAACCGCCGTGGAATGGTTTACCGGAAAGCTTCTGGAGAAGATGAAACAGAAAAAGTGGTGGGATTATTCCGGCAAGAAGTGGAATTTTGCCGGATATATCTGTCTGCAATATTCCATTCTATGGGGACTTTTAGGTTTTCTGAGCGTTCAGTATTTAAACGAATGGGTATTGGATGTTTATCATATCCTGCCCGGTGTTCTGGGAAAAGTAATTGTCTGGACGCTTACGGCTGTCAGTCTCATAGATATTTCCGGTTCCCTGATGGCGGTTTATCATCTGGAAAAAAAGCTGCCTTTTCTGCTGGGGTGGAACCGCCGTCTGCAGGGATGGACAGCGGGAATTACGGAGAAGCTTACGGGGCGGATAGAGGGTCGTATGCAAAAGGTTTATCCGGCAATTGCGAAAGAGCCGGAAGCCGAGGAAGCAAAGGACGGGGAAAAATGCGGAATCGTCCAGCTTTTCTGGCTGTTTTTTATTGGAGCCTTTCTGGGAGATATTGTGGAAACCATTTTCTGCCGGATTACGGCGGGAGTCTGGATGAGCAGAAGCAGTCTGGTATGGGGGCCTTTCAGTATTGTTTGGGGGCTGGCGATTGCACTTTTCACGGCCCTTCTTTTTAAGGACAGGGACAGGCCGGATTTTCATATTTTCTGGGCGGGGACATTCCTTGGGGGCGCTTATGAATATCTGTGCAGCGTCTTTACGGAAATTGTATTCGGAAAGGTTTTCTGGGACTATAGCAGTATGCCCTTCAATCTGGGAGGAAGAATCAATCTTCTTTACTGCTTTTTCTGGGGGATTGCCGCCGTGGTGTGGCTGAAAATCCTTTATCCGAAGCTGGCTGTCGTCATTGATTTTCTGCTGAAAAAAACGGGGCAGGCGCTGACCGTATTTTTTGCCGTGTTTATGGCAATGAATATCTGTATGTCCATGATGGCGCTGATTCGGTACGATACCCGGGCAGACGGAGCAGCGCCCGCTTACAAGTGGGAGCGGGTGATGGACGAGCGCTTTGGCGACGAGAGGATGGAGAGAATTTATCCGAATGCGATGCGGAGTTCTTAGCGTTTGAATAGTTTCTTTTGGATTCCTTTCAGAAAATCTTTTTTTAATTCCCGCCTGGAATGAAAAAGCAGTATCTCAGAGCGGGTAAGGCTTGAGGTTTCTGCCTTCAGGCGAAGCAGTTCCAGGGTACAGATGAGGTCAGCGGCCTGAAACAGTTTATAATTACGTGGTAAAACCTTCCGAATATCATAATCCGCCAGTTCTGCGCTCAAAACAGCATTAAGAATTCGGCTTAATTCATGCTGACCGTTGTCGTAGTATAAAATTATTTTTTCAAACTTCTGAAAATATGTAAGATTTTCTTTGATGAAAATTGAGATTTCCCGGGAAATTCGTTCTGCCAGTTTAAGAGAGCTTTCAAATTCTTTTTTGGGGAAAATGAATGGCTGGTATTGAATGTCGCATTTAGACGTGAAGTAATATAGTTTTGTAAAAATACTTCTGCGTTCATTCGGCGGCAGATTCTGATAATCTCCCTCACGCCGGATAAGGGGTTCCGTATGTACGACATGATTTTGATACCCTAAATTGAACAGCTCATGGTTTAGTCTGGTAATTTCTGACGAAATATCTTTTGACTGTTCATGAAATATCATTGCGATAATATAGTAGGGCGAATGCTTACTGTAATCTCCGAAATCACCAGATTCATCTACAAAGATGCTCAGTGTTTTCATTGGTCTCCTTATGAAAAAAGGCGGAGAGTCTCCCCGCCTGTAGGTTGGACCCGGGTCATATGACCAGCCCGATAAAATTTTTGTTGAACAGATTAATATCTGTATTTTTATTATATGCAAATAAGAAAAAATGTCAACGCTTTTCAGAAATATAATAGAAATTTTATATATTTTTTACAGGTAAAGATTATACTGAATCATATGAAAGCAATTTCCGCTTCCCATCACCTCTCCGGCATCTTAAAATCCGCAAGGGCTCTGTTCAGATAGTCGTTAAAAGGCTTCATGACTCTGAAAATCTCCGCCGCCCTTGCAGGAAACATTTCTGCGTCCGCCACAGCTTCATCCCCCAGCGGATATTCCAGATACCAGCTCTTAAATTTCAGATATTCCGCCTGCGGATGCTCCTTTTCATATCCTGCGGGGACATTCTTAAGTGCGGTTCCTTTTACAGTGAAATATTTTTCAAACTCCGGGTCATGTATAAGCATTTCCCATTCTTCGCCGTTTCGGACAATATAATCCCGTACCATCGAGGTGGCGTCCTTAAACATATCTGCAAACAGGCCCCCGCCTAAAAAGGACTGGTTGCCGGGCTTTATCATAAGATAGTAGCCCACAGGAACAGGCAGCTTGCCCCTGGAGGAAATGTGGGCGCGAAAAGCGGGATTATAAGGGGATTTGTCATGGCTAAAACGGGTATCCCTCACAAGCTTAAAGGTAAGGTCCTTCGGATTATTATGTAAAATACTGCCGTCAAACTTTCCGATTTCCAGAATCAATGTCTGTATTAATTCCTCAAATTCGGCGTTTGCCTTTTTAAAGTCTGCCTTGTTCGCGTGATACCATTCACGGTTATTATTCCTGTCAAGTGCGGATAAATAATCGATAATAAACTGTGTATTCATAATCTGTCATCTCCTTTACGCATTTTTGATAACGGAAGCTTCCTGTTTCATTAAACAACGCTTCTCCGCCTGTGTGACGGAAAAAATTTATTTTTTTAATTTTCTGTACTCCTTCGGGCTAATCCCGAAATGCTTTCGGAAAGCCTCGCAGTAATAGCTGCTTCCGCCGAAACCGGCGGCAAAGGCGATTTCAGTGACGCTTTGGGTTGTGCCCAGCAAAAGGTCGATGCTTTTATTGAGCCGGTAGGCTATAAGGTATTGGCCGGGAGACTGGGACAGATGGCTTTTAAAAAGGCTTGAGCACTTGCTCTTACAGCATCCGCCTGCGCGGGCAATCTGTTCAAGGGAAATGGGCGAACAATAATTTTTCTGAATAAAGCCCATCATTTTTCTCATACATTCCAGCTGCTCGCTGTCCACGGGAACCGATTCCCCGGAAAAATTCCGATAGAGCAGTTCAAAGATTCTGAAAAAGTTTTCCTGGACTAAAAAGGGCGACAGCTCGCTTTCCTCTCCGGTAAACAGCTCCGACGCAAGATTTACGATATCGGAGTGCCAGGGGATTTCATCGGAAAGAATCAGGTAAGGCGGCATGTGCTGTGCAAAAAACGGCATAACATACCGGGAACGGAACCAGTCGTTGGCGCACAAAAGACCGGGATGGAAAAGCACGCACAAAAATTCACATTCCTGCCTGCTTTTGGAAAATCCATAATGAAGCTGCCTGCTGTTAATCAGGATTCCTTTTTTCAGCTTTACCACTTCGCCGTTTACATTAAAATCCATGCCCCCGCTAAGCAGAATATTCATCTCGATGTCGTCATGCCAGTGGCTGACGGCGGAATAATTCGGATAAGTGGAGAGCAGCCCCCTTTTGGCATAGGCCGGAAATAAAGGGCGGTTGTAGGCTACATTTTCAGATAAATCGCTGTTGATGGAAAAACTCATGGCGGCCTCCTTGCTGGAAGATTGTTATATTATTATAGCAGATAGCGGAAGTATTGGAAACAGGCGGATGCTATAGTAAATGACAAGATTACTCCTTGAAAATTTTTCATGGAAAAATTCTGTGGGGGAGACTGTGATGAGAAGGAAGCTCGGAAAGAAGGATGAATTTTACGGCAAGCTGGTCGGACTCGTGTTTCCCATTGCCTTTCAGCAGTTTATGCTGTCCCTTGTAAGCGCTTCGGACGCGGTAATGCTGGGAAAGCTGAATCAGGATTCCCTGTCGGCGGTATCGCTGGCAGGACAGGTGATGTTTGTATTTAATCTGTTTCTTGCGGCTCTTACCATCGGGGCAAGCATGTTTGCGGCACAGTACTGGGGAAAAGGCGATACGGATACGGTAGAGCGGATACTGGCTTTTGTTCTGCGGTTTTCCGTGATAGTTTCGGCAGTCTTTTTTGCCGGCGCGGAGCTTTTTCCGGAGCTCCTCATGAAAATTTTCACTTCCGAAGCAAAGCTGGTTTCCTACGGCGCGGATTATCTGCGGGTAGTTGGAAGCTCCTATCTTTTCTGCGGGGCTTCTCAGATTTATCTGTGCATTATGAAAAACAGCGGACATGCCGGGAAAAGTACGCTTATCAGCTCCTTTGCGGTGGTACTCAATATATTGCTGAATGCCGTTTTCATTTTCGGGCTTTTGGGAATGCCGGCCATGGGAATAGCGGGAGCGGCGCTGGCCACCGTGACTGCAAGAGGAGCCGAGCTCATCTGGGCGGTTCTGGATTCCTTAAAGGAAGGGCATATCAGGCTGCGCAAAAGGTACGTTTCAGGCAGAGACAGAGCCCTGGAAAAAACTTTCTGGAAATACACCCTGCCGGTGCTTGGCAATGAGCTGGTCTGGGGCTGCGGCTTTACCATGTTCTCGGTAATCATGGGGCATATGGGGAGCGATGCGGTGGCGGCAAATTCCATTGCAGGCATTGTGAAAAATCTGGCAGTCTGCTTCTGCCTCGGGGTGGGAAGCGGCGGCGGAATTATTGTGGGAAACGAGCTGGGCGCGGGAAGGATGGCTCTGGCAAAGGAATACGGGGGCCGGTTGTGCCGGGTCAGCATCATAAGCGGAATTATCTCCGGGTTTTTCGTGCTCGTCATCTCGCCTGTAATTTTACACTTTTCATCCATTTCCGGTCAGGCCCTGTACTATTTGAAGTGGATGCTTGTGATGTGTTCCTATTATCTTGTGGGAAAGTCGGTCAACAGCACTACAATCGGAGGGATTTTCTGTGCGGGCGGCGATTCCCGGTTCGGGTTTTTGTGCGATGCGGTTACTCTCTGGGTGATTATTGTGCCGCTGGGATGCCTTGCGGCGTTTGTCTTAAAATGGCCGGTAACCGCCGTGTACTTTGTACTGAATCTGGACGAGATAATCAAACTGCCGGCGGTGTACCGCCACTACAAAAAATATATCTGGGTAAAGGATTTAACCAATACCTGAAACAGGAGGACGATTACTATGACAATGAGAGAAAGAATTGCAAACGGAAAACTGTTTACCGACTACTGCGAGGGACTTCCAGAGGACAGGGTACAATGTAAAAGGCGTATGATTGCCTTTAACGGCTCCTCGCCGGAGGATGCGGAAAAGCGCATGGAGCTTTTGAACGAATTGTTTGAGAAAAAGACAGACGCGTGGATAGAGCCGCCTTTTTACTGCTGCTACGGATATAACATCACAATAGGCGACGGCTCTTACCTGAATTTTAACTGCAATTTTGTGGATGACGGCAAAATTATTATCGGCAAAAAGGTGATGTTCGGCCCGGCAGTTACCATCGCCACGGTGGGCCATCCGATTGTCCCGGATATGCGGGATTATATGTATACAGACCCGGTTACCATAGGGGATAACTGCTGGATTGGGGCAGGAAGCGTGATTTGCCCCGGCGTCACCATCGGGGAAAACTGTGTGATTGGCGCGGGAAGCGTTGTAGTGAAGGATATTCCGGCAAACAGCGTGGCTGTGGGAAATCCCTGCCGCGTGGTTCGGGGATTTGAAGAAAAAGATAAGATTTATTACTACAAGGACAGGAAAATTGAAGCTGAGGATTTGGAGGAGGAGAGAAAACTCCGCTGAGCCGCCTGCCCGGATAAAAATTAAATAAAAGCCGCCAATGCGGATAAATCCGGTTTGCTTATACCTTCTGTCCGGATTTATCCGCTTTTTTTATAATAAGCCTGCTTGCGCATATCAGGCAAAGAAATTATAATGTAGGCTGATAAAAGCAGTCTGGCGCAGAAAGGAGCAGGGAATTAATGAAACGGCTTTTTTTACTGGAGGATGATTTAAGTCTCATAAACGGATTGTCCTTTGCCCTAAAAAAACAGGGGTACGAGGTAACGGTCGCCCGCACTTCCCTGGAAGCGGAGGGGCTCTGGGCGGACGGAGAATATCATCTGGCGATTCTGGACGTGTCGCTGCCCGACGGCTCCGGCTTTGATTTCTGCCGGAAGATACGCAGAACCTCCAAAATACCAGTTATGTTCCTGACTGCCGCTGATGAAGAAACGGATATTATTATGGGGCTTGATATCGGCGGAGACGACTATATAACGAAGCCCTTCAAATTGGCGGTGTTCCTGTCGAGGATTAACGCCCTGCTCCGCAGAAGCGATAACTTTAACAGTCAGGCCGCCATGCAAAGCGCGGATTTATCTGATACTGCCGTTACGGAGTTAAATTCAGGCGGCATCAGCGTCCGGCTTTTAAAGGGCGAGGTATATAAAAACGGACAGCTTTTAAACCTCACCGCAAGCGAGTATAAGTTGCTGTGCCTGTTTCTTGAAAATCCCGGCAGGATACTCTCCCCGGAGCAGATTCTGGGGAAATTGTGGGACTGCAATGAAAGCTATGTGGATAATAACTCCCTTACAGTGTATATCCGAAGGCTTCGCACAAAAATTGAGGATAATCCGGGGCAGCCGAAGCGGATTGTCACCGTCCGGGGCATGGGATATAAATGGAATACTGCGGATTGAGGTGCGGGATGAAAATATTTGTGAACCGGAAAATCAAAATGCTCTTTTGCAGTATATTTTTGTGTATTTTTGCCTTTGCGGTAATTTCGGCGCTGCTTCTGGAATTTTTGGGGAAGGGGGCGGGGCTTCCCGTCATGATTTGCGCGTTATGTATGAGCGCCGCAATACTGATTCTCTGTTACAGGTATTTTCTTGAGCAGCACAAAATTATGGAAGACGCCATATCCCGGATTACGGAATATCTCTCCGGCAACAGGGAGATAACCATTGAATGTAACGACGAGGGAGAGTTGTACCGACTGTTCCATGAAGTCAATTCTCTGGTTTCCATTATGAATGCCCATGCCGAGAACGAAAAAAATGCAAAAAAATTCTTAAAGCGTACCATATCGGATATTTCACATCAGTTAAAAACGCCCCTTGCCGCTCTCAACATTTATAACGGACTGATACAGGAGGAAGCAAAGGAATTTCCCGGGATTCTGGAGCTTGGCCGGCTTTCCGAGCAGGAGCTTGACCGTATAGAAACGCTGGTGCAGAATCTCTTAAAAATCACAAAGCTGGATGCGGGGACGATTGTATTGGAAAAGTCCCTGGAAAGTGTGTCCGGGCTTGCCGAAAGCGTAAAGGAGCGCTTTGCGTTCCGCGCCGGGCAGGAGGGAAAAGAAATCATTTTATCGGGCGATAAGGAAACCGCGCTTTTATGCGACCGGAGCTGGATTACCGAAGCCGTGGGCAACCTTGTCAAAAATGCCCTTGACCACACAAAAGAGGGGAATTTTATCCGTATTGAGTGGCGGGCCTTTGCCTCTGTTGTCCAGATTGCAGTAAAAGATAACGGCAGCGGCATCCATCAGGAGGATTTGCCCCACATCTTTAAACGGTTTTACCGAAGCCGGTTTTCCAAGGATACTCCGGGGATTGGCCTTGGCCTGTCCTTAACAAAAGCGATTGCAGAAGCCCATAACGGAACGGTGGAAGTTGAAAGTACGAAAGGCGGCGGAACCTCTTTTACAATGAATTTTCTGATTCCTACAAAATTGTAGGCTGATTGTAATATGGGTGTAGGGATGCTCTGTTATAGTCGGTTTGTCAGATAAACAATCCCGCAGCAGCCGCCAAATGCCGGCAGGTATTCGCCTGGCTCGTTGCCCGCGGGAATGAAAAGAGGTGTTTGGAATATGAATTTGTTAGAAGTCAGTAAAATCTGCAAGACCTACGGCAGCGGTGAAACTGCTGTCAGGGCGCTTAGTAACGTCAGCTTTTCCGTTCCAAAGGGAGAGTATGTGGCGATTGTGGGGGAGTCCGGCTCCGGCAAAAGCACGCTCCTTAATATGATTGGCGCTCTTGATAATCCCACGTCAGGGAAAGTGTGGATTGACGGAAAGGATGTTTTTTTCCATGATACAAGGCCGGCGCTGATTCTTGCGGACGAACCCACGGGCAATCTGGATTCGCTAAACAGCAGCGAGGTCATCGCCCTGCTCAGGGAAGCGTCCCGCAAATACGAGCAGACCATCGTCATGATTACCCACAACCGCAGCATTGCGCAGGCCGCCGACCGGGTATTGCAGGTATCGGACGGGGAACTGACTGATTGGGGGAGGTGTCGGGAATGAAAAGCTATCTTAGTCTTGTGCCCATTTCGGCAAAAGTGCGCAGACGCCAGAACCGCATGACAATTTTATGTATTATCTTTGCCGTGTTTCTTGTGACGGCTATTTTCAGCGTGGCGGATATGGCGATTCGGGGAGAAAGCGCCGCTTTGCTGGAAAAACACGGAAACTGGCATATCAGGATTACGGATGTTCCGCAGGATACGGCGGAAGAAATCCGAAGGCGCGGAGACGTTGCTGCGGCCGGTTTTTCCTCGGTTTTCAATTTCGACGGGGAGGAGCCTTACTTTGTAAATGAAAAAAAGGCAGTTTTATATGGCGCGGAAGAAAGCTATATGAGTGAGATTTCAAATGGCATTTGGGAAGGAAATTTTCCCCAAAACGATAATGAGGTTATGCTCAGCCCCAATGCGGCCGATGCCTTGCAGATACAGACCGGCGACGCAATAACTCTGCATACCCCCGGGGGAGACAGAACTTTTTCGGTATCCGGTCTGGGGACGAATGATAAAAGCTATTATGAGAATCAGACTTATCTTCTGGGTGTGTATATGACGCCTGCGGCGTTTTCCTCGCTTATGGAGCAAAACGCAGTTACGGATATGGATACGGCGCTTTATATACAGTTTAGGAGCGCGGCAAAAGCGGCCGCGGCAAGAGGGGAGCTTTCGTCACAATATCATCTGCCGAAGGAAAGTATCTCTGAAAACACCGGCGTTATGGGTGCGGCAGGCAAGAGTAAAAACAAATCCATAGGCGGCTTCTACCAGTTAGCGGCAGTACTGTTCGTTCTTGTATTGGCAGCGGGAGTCCTGATGATTTCCGGCAGCATGAACAGCAATATCGCCCAAAGAACCCGGTTCTTTGGCATGATGCGCTGCATCGGCGCAAGCCGTCAGCAGATTATCCGCCTCGTGCGGCTGGAAGCGCTGAACTGGTGCAGACGGGCGGTGCCGGCCGGATTGATTTTCGGCACAATTATAAGCTGGTGCATCTGCGGGACGCTTCGCTACGGTATCGGAGGCGAGTGGGCTGCAATGCCCACGTTCAGGGTAAGCTTCGTGGGTCTTTTCAGCGGGGCGCTGGTAGGAATTATAACAGTGCTTCTGGCGGCCAGGTCCCCGGCGAGACGGGCCTCTAAGGTTTCTCCTGTATCGGCGGTTTCGGGTAATGGGGAAAGCGCAACCTTTGTCTGCCGCGCAGCAAAGACGGATTTTGGGAAAATTGATTTTTCTCTGGGAGTCCATCATGCGCTGGCTGTAAAGAAGGGCTGGCTTTTAATGACAGCCTCCTTCGCCCTCAGCATTATTTTATTTCTTTGCTTTTCGGTGCTTCTGGACTTTGCCAGGCTGCTTATGCCGTCCCAGTCCGTTACGACTGCGGACATGGCGCTGAACGGTTATGCCAATGCAATGATACTGGACCGTGAGCTGGTTAATGAAATTAAGGAAATGGAAGGCGTTGCCAATGCCTACGGATGTAACTACAGGGACAATATCCCGGCAGCGTCCTCAAGGGAGGGAATAGACCATATCAATGTGGTATCCTATGACGATACGTTACTGGCTTATGCAGAGGAAAGCGTCGTACAGGGGGATTTGACGGAAATTTACGAAGGCAGCAGTAAAGCGGCAACAGTTTTTAATAAAGATAATCCTTTAAAGATGGGAGATATCGTTTGCATAGACGGAGAGGAGATTGAGATTTCCTGTATTCTCTCGCAGGGGCTGTTCGGCGACAGTCAGATTTTAATCTGCTCACAGGAAACCTATGACCGGCTTATGGGAGAGGAAAAGTACTGCATAATCGGCGTACAGCTTAAGCGGGACGCCCCGGAGGAAACCGCGGCACGGATTAAAAGCCTTGAAAGCGGCGAGGTTATCGTCAGCGACCTGCGGAAGGAAAATCAGGAAAGCAATACCACCTATCTGGCGTCAAGGATTGTGGCTTATGGATTTCTGGCAATTATCGGAATTATCACACTGTTTAATATCGTCAACAGTATTTCCATGAACGTATCCGCAAGAACCAGACAGTATGGCGCAATGCGGGCTGTGGGCATGGACGAGAGGCAGCTTACACGGATGATTATGGCGGAAGCCTTCACCTATGCCGTCTCCGGCCTTGCCGCCGGTTTCGGAATCGGGATTTTCTTAAGCCGTTTTTTGTACACGGGGCTGATTACACGGCATTTTGGAGTTGCCTGGCATTTTCCGGCGGTGCAGTCCGGCATTGTGGTTATTTTTGTCGCCGCCTCCGCTGCAATCGCTGTCTGCGCTCCGGCTAAGAGGATATGCGGTATGGCGATTACCGAGACGATTAATGAGCTGTGAGGAAAGTTTAAGGATGCACAATAAAAACGAAAATTAGATTTTGAACGGTGATATAATCAGAATAATCGATAAATATTCACGACTAAAACAGAAAAATGTTTACAAATGAGTTTTATGAACTATAATATAAATAAATAAGCAAATTGTGAGGTGCTGTATGCTGATTTATTATCGTTTTAATAATTTTTGTTCATTTAACTGCGAAAGTGAATTTTCCATGAATGCACCGACCGGAAAGGTGAAAAAGCGTTTCCCGGACAACTATGTTGAAACTGCAGAAGGGTTTGATTTGCTGAAATCTGCGGTAATTGTTGGTGAGAATGCCGGTGGTAAATCCAATTTCATCAATAGCTTAAAATATTTAAAATTTTTGTTTGTAACCAATATTCAGGTGAAGTCTGTTCGTCCGTATGTGAATGCTGTAAGTTTGAATCATGAAAAGAATCCTGTTCAGAAGTTCGAATTGTGCTTTAGAGCTGATAACGGAAAAGTCTATGTTTATCATCTGCATCTGAATGAGTCTGGGATTGTGTATGAAGAATTACAGACTTTAAAGAAAAGGAATGCGGTAGCATCAAGTCTTTTTAAGGCGGAGAAGCAGAAGGGGGGAACCTGGCTTGCCAGTGCGAAGGAAGCAAATGGCTTAAGTAAGAGCGTGGATAAATTTCTTGTCGGAGACAGTCTCGGTCTTTTAGTATCTAAGTTTGCGTTGTTGGGCAATGAAGATGCATTAGCAGTTGTCGAGTGGATGACAGAGAAGTTATATCCCGAGTCTTTAACTTCTGACATGGCAGATGATGTTATCAGGCAGGATGCAGATATGCGTATTTTAGAAGATGAAAAATATTTAGAAATTTTCCGTATGGTTGATTACAGTATCTGTGGTATCGAGCTTGATAAGGAAAAACCATACAGCAAGACAACCATTATTCGTAAGGGCGAAAACGGAAATAGTTTCAGGAGAGAACTGCAGATGGATTCTGCCGGTGTTCGTGAGTTCTTTGCATGGGCAGTACACATTTTCCGTGTGGTTTATGAAAATAAAGTAGTGTTTGCAGATGAAATGGAACGGGTATTGAATCCTGTTCTATCTGATAGAGTTATTGCTTTTGTAAACGGAGCGGAGCACCATGGACAGTTTATTTTTTCCACTCATAATGTTCTGCATCTGGACTTAAAGACTTTCATGAAAGAACAGATTTATTTTGTAACCAAGAACAGAGGGCAATTGACATCGGAAATGTATTCATTGTCTGATTTTCCGGAAGTTCGTTATGAAACCGCTAAGATTTATGAGTTTTATATGAAAGGTATTCTGGGAGGTACAGCGTTTGAGTAGACCGGAACGTAAATTACAAAAACGATTTGTTGTTTTCTGCGAAGGAGATACAGAATACAACTATATTAATAGAATGCGTGGCGTAAAACATCAGGATGTGCAGATTGTATTAAAGCCTGTCAATATGCATGGCGGCGGTTACAGCAACTTTTTAAAGAAAATAAAGACGGAACCACAGACAAACTGTCTGGCTAAATTTATCATTGTAGATGCTGACCGTCTGGTGAAGCATTACGAAGAAAAAGACAGTTTTCTGCAGTTGACAGAATACTGCAGATTGCATAATAAGAAAGGAACCATTCCTCATTTTCTGATTGTGAATAATCCTGATTTCGAGTATGTTGCCTGTTTGCATGTGCCTGAGTATAAAGGGCAGGAAGTAACAAGGTTTCTGCAGACGGTTTTTGGATACCAGTCTTTGGAGCAGTTTAAGAAAAGTACAGAAGTGTATGAGTGTTTAAATAATGGTGAGCGCTCCTATCAGGTTCTGATTCAGAAGATTCAGGGCAAAGATAAGTTTGTGAAAAATACATATTCTGTAAAGAAAAAGAATTTTGAAATTTCTATTATCCGAACTGATGTGACATGGGAGCTGCTTGACCGTAAGAGTAGTAATATAGAAGAATTTTTCGATGTGATAGACTGGTAAAAATAGATTTTACTGAAAAGATGTAGCAGAAAGGACCATCCAAATGAAAAAACGTGGAAAACAAATTATTTCACTTGCGCTTTGCCTTGCGCTGCTGTTCGCGGCAGCCGTCTGCGGCGCGGATAAGGGAAACACGCCGGAAACCGGCGGGGCGGCATATCAGCCGGAAGCAGATGCCGGAAACCGGCAGCCGGAAGAAGTGAAAGCCGGGGCGGAAAATTCGGAGGCGTCGGACAATGAAATCATCTTAACCGACCAGGATGGAAACGAAGTAAAACTGAACGCTCCCGCAGAGCGGATTGTAAGCTGTTATTACGTTACAACCTATGCCTGTATTGCCCTGGGGCTTGAAGACAGACTGGCGGGAATCGAGAGCAAGGCGGACAAGCGTCCCGTTTACGGGCTGGCCGCGCCGGAGCTTTTGGAGCTGCCGGACGTAGGCACGCTAAAGGAATTTAACGTGGAGGCGGCCGCCGCTGTGGAGCCTGATTTGGTGATTATGCCCAAACGGCTTTCCGATTCCGCCGGGGCTCTTAAGGAGCTTGGCATTCCGGTACTGATTGTCTACCCGGAAAGTCAGGCGCTTTTAGAGGAGATGCTTACTCTCATCGGCAGGGCCTGCGGCGCGGAAGAAAATGCGGACAGGCTTTTGAAATATTATGAGGAAGCGGAAAGCGAGCTGGCCGGTTTTGCCGGGGAAAAAACAGATACAAAGGTGTACATGGCGGGCGTTTCCTCTTATTTAAAGACTGCGCCAAAGGGCATGTATCAGTCGGAGATGATTCGAAAGGCCGGAGGGCGGAACGCGGCTGGAAATATGGAAGGGGACGCCTGGGCGGAGGTTTCCTATGAGGATATTCTGGCTATGAACCCGGACGTGATAATCGTTCCTTCCAGCGCAGAGTACGGTGTGGAGGAGATTACAAATGACATAAACCTTGCGGAGGTAAATGCGGTAAAAAGCGGAGCGGTTTATCAGATGCCCAAAGGACTTGAGGAATGGGATTCGCCGGTGCCCTCCGGGATTCTGGGCGTTCGCTGGCTATGCAGCATTTTGCATGAGGATACCTACAGCCGGGAGGAAATGGAGAAGGATGTGCGGGAGTTCTACCAGACCTTTTATGGCTTTGCGCCGGAAGATATTGTCTGGTAATGCCGCGGATAATTTACAGATAAACGGACGAAAGTTTGAAAGTTAATCGGAGGATAACTGCCATGCAGGCGAAAAAGACCACGGGAAGAATGATAGGAGGCGGAATGCTGCTTTTGTTTGCGCTTTGCGGTCTGTCGGCCTGTATCGGCAGTTATCCTCTTTCTCTGCCGGATATTCTGCGGGTGGTTACGGGAAATGCCGCCGGGGAAATGGGGGAGCGGGTGTTTTTTACCCTGCGCCTGCCAAGGGTGCTGACGGGAGCGGCAGCCGGGGCGTCCCTCGGGCTTTGCGGCGGCGTGTTCCAGCTGCTGTTCCGCAATCCTTTAGCTTCGCCGGATTTGGTGGGAGTGGCCAGCGGAGCGGGAGCGGGAGCCGCCTGTGCGATTGTGTTGGGAACAGGAAGCATGGAGCTGGTAACAGGTGGCGCTTTTCTGGGGGGCATGGCCGCCCTTCTGGGCGTTTTTCTTCTGGTATGGCACAGCGGCGGCAACCGCCCCGGCAGCTTTATTTTGGGGGGAATCCTGATTTCCTCTCTGTCGGACGCGGCGGTTATGTTGCTAAAGCACGGAGCGGACTCCGAGGGAAAGCTTGCGGCCATTGAGTTCTGGACCATGGGAAGCCTGTCCGCCGTCACCGCCTCAAAGGCGGCCGGCGTTTGCGCCGTTTGCTTTCCCTGTCTGTTGCTGCTTATACTGTTCCACAGAGAGATTGTGCTCCTTAGCCTGGGGGACGAGCAGGCAAGTATGCTGGGACTGTCTGCAGGAAAAATGCGTCTGCTGCTCCTTACCCTTGCCACCCTTTCTGTGTCCGGTGTGATTGCCGTAACGGGAGTGATTGCCTTTGTGGGACTGCTTGCGCCTCACGGAGCCTATTTGCTTCTGCGCAGAAAAAACAGGGCTTATCTGTGGATGAGTATGCTTACCGGCGCAATCCTTACGGTAGCGGCGGACTGCTTCGCCAGGAGCGTTACGGACGGCGAGCTGCCGCTGAGTATTTTTACCACCCTTTGCGCCGCGCCCTTTCTGTTTTACTTTCTAAGAACGGCAAAGACCGGTTAAAAGCTGCCTGTCGGGAGCAGGGACGGCGTCCGGTTCGGCGTGGAAGAAAGCAGGCTGTGGGGAAAGGAATTGTGATGGAGCTTTTGCGTGTGGAAAACCTCTGCGCCGGATACGGAAAGCAGAGAATCGTTGAGAATATTTCCTTTTCCGTTAAGGCGGGGGAAACCGTGGGGATTTTCGGGGAAAACGGCTGCGGAAAAACCACGCTTTTAAAAGGAATTGCGGGGCTGATATCCGGGGTTTTGGGCAGAGTATCCATAGGGGGACAGGATATTGTCCCCATGACGGCCAGAAAACGGGCGGAATATGTTTCCATGTTTTTTGCGGGCGCGGAAGTGCCGGAAGGGCTTTTGACGGAGGAGGTTCTGGAGATGGGATGGTACGGCAGGCTGCGTTTTCTTCGGCCGCCGGGGGCCGCGCTGCAATCGGAAAAGGAAAGGGTCGTGAGGGAGCTTGGGCTTGAAGGCTTTCTTTCAAAGTATTTTGGTTCGTTGAGCCAGGGGCAGAAGCAGCTGGTTTTGCTGGGGCGGCTGCTGCTTCAAAACACGCCGGTTTTTCTGATGGACGAGCCGGACAACTCCCTGGATTTTAAGCACAGGCACGCCCTTTTACAGAAGATGAGGCTGACAGCCGGGGAAAAGGGAAAAGCGGGACTGCTGGTGCTTCACGACCCGTCCCTAATCATGTCTTACTGCGACAGGGTGTTTCTGATGCGGGAAGGGAGATTTGCGGATACGGTTTGTCCCGGAAAGGAGACGGAACGGGAAATAGCGGAAAAATTAAAAGAAATAACCGGCTCTGTCCAAGTGACAAAGCGGGGGTCATCTGTTATAATTTCCCCATAAACCATGCCGTGAAAGCTTACTTATGAGGAGGAAACGATGGAGAAAAAACAGACAGAAAAACAAAATTACACAACGCCTTATGAATTTGAGGGGAGAATCCCGCTAAAGCAGGCTGTGCCGCTGGGGCTGCAGCATGTTCTTGCCATGTTTGTGGGAAATCTGACCCCTCTTTTGATTATCACCAATCTCTGCGCGGCTTTGGGAGGCGCGGAGGATTTGATGGCGGTGCAGGTGAGCCTTCTGCAGAACGCCATGCTGGTTGCCGGAATCGTGACGCTGGTGCAGCTTTACGCCATCGGCCCAATCGGCGGCAAGGTTCCCATTATTATGGGGACAAGCTCGGGCTTTATCGGCGTTTTCCAGAGCGTTACCAATGTGATGGGCGGCGGCGTTGCCGCCTACGGGGCGATTATGGGCGCATCTTTGATAGGAGGGCTTTTTGAGGGTATTCTGGGATTTTGCATCAAGCCCATGCGAAAGCTTCTTCCGGCGGTAGTTACCGGAACGGTGGTGCTTTCCATCGGCTTATCCCTGATTGGCGTCGGCGTGGGTTCCTTTGGCGGCGGAAGCGCGGCGAAGGACTACGGCTCTGCGGAAAATCTTCTTCTGGGCGCAATTGTCCTTGTTGTGATTTTAATTTTCAAGCATTATCTGAAAGGGATGGCAAGCTCCTCCTGTATCCTGTGCGGAATTATCGCAGGCTATTTTATTGCCATGCTGATGGGGCTGTTTCTGGATACCACCTTTGTGACGGCGGAGGGCGAGACGGTGACAAAGGCGTGGGTCTTAAACTGGTCAAAGGTAGCGGAGGCGGACTGGATTTCCCTTCCGAAATTCATGCCGGTAAAACCGGTGTTTTCTATGAAAGCAATCGCCCCTGTGCTGATTATGTTTGTGGTGACGGCAGTAGAGACAGTAGGGGATATCTCGGGGGTGATGGAAGGCGGAGTCGGCAGGGAAGCCACGGATAAGGAGCTTTCCGGCGGCGTTGTCTGCGACGGAATCGGTTCTTCCTTTGCGGCTCTGTTCGGCGTACTGCCCAATACCTCTTTCAGCCAGAATGTAGGTCTGGTCACCATGACAAAGATTGTAAACCGCTTTGCCCTGGCCTGCGGCGCCGTTTTCCTGATTGCCTGCGGCCTGTTCCCCAAGCTGGCGGCTCTGATTTCCATTATGCCTCAGAGCGTGCTGGGCGGGGCGGCGGTGATGATGTTTGCCTCTATTGTTATCAGCGGTATTCAGCTGGTGGTAAAGGAGCCCCTCACTCCGAGAAATATGACCATTGTCTCCGTCTCCTTAGGGCTTGGCTACGGAATCGGAGCAAACGGCGCCATTTTAAGCCAGATGCCCCAGGCGGTAAGCCTGATTTTCGGAGGCTCAGGCATCGTGCCGGCGGCAATTGTAGCGATACTGTTGAACCTTTTTTTACCCAAAGATAATGAAACAGCAAAACAGGAGGGTTAGCGCTTGTTAGAGATAGCAAAGTATGTCAGGGCGGAATCGCTGGAGGAAGCCTATGACCTGAATCAGAAAAAAGGAAACGTTATCCTTGGCGGGATGCTCTGGCTAAGGCTAGGCAGCCGCCGGGTGAATACAGCCATTGATTTATCCGCCCTTTCGCTGGATAAGATAGAGGAAATCCCGAAGGAAGCGTCGGAGGCTATGGCGGATAACGGTGCGCCGGGAACGCCGGAGGCTATGGCGGATAACGGTGCGCCGGGAATGCCAAAGACTATGGCGGATAACAGCACGCCGGGAACGCCGGACGGGATAAGGGAGGCGGCGGAGATGTGTGGAGGCTACAGAATCGGAGCAATGGCCACGCTGCGCCAGCTTGAAAAGCATGAAGGCTTAAACCGGCTTACAGACGGCGCGATAAAGGATTGCGTCAGGGATATTGTGGGCGTTCAGTTCCGCAATCTGGCCACCGTGGGAGGCAGCCTTTTCGGACGGTTCGGTTTTTCCGATGTGCTGACGTTTCTTATGGCGGCAGGGGCAAAGGCGGAGCTTTATCACGGCGGAATTGTGACGGTGGAGGAATTCGCCCGGATGCCCTTTGACAGAGATATCCTTACCCATGTGATTTTTCCGGGGAAAAAACAAAGGATTGGCTGGCAGTCCTTCCGAAATTCCCGAACCGATTTTTCGGTGCTGAACTGCTGTGTTTCCTTAGAGGAAAAGGAAACCCGCTGCTGTGTCGGGGCGCGCCCCATGAAAGCGGTCTGTCTGCGGGATGAGCAGGGGATTTTGAAAGACGGGATAACCCCGGAGTCAGCCCGGGCCTTTGGACGGTATGTGAAGGAAAATGTGAAAACAGGGAGCAATCTGCGGGGAAGCGGGGAGTACAGGAGCATGCTTGCGGAGACGCTTACGAGGCGGGCGCTGCTTTCCGCCGCGGAAATCCGATAGAGGCGCAGATTTTCCTGCGCGCGGGAATCAGGGCGGAGAGTGATGGAAGCGCAGATTTTCCTGCGCGCGGGAATCAGGGCGGAGAGTGATGGAAGTGCAGATTTTCCTGCGTGCGGGAATCAGGGCGGAGAGTGATGGAAGCGCAGATTTTCCTGTCTGCGGGAATGCGGACAGGAGAGGAAATGCACAGAGCATTTTAGATAGAGGAGAAGACGGAGCGAAAATGCAGATAGAATTGTGGATAAATGAAAAGAAGGTAAAGGGAGAAATCGAGCCGGATGAGATTCTTCTTGATTTTCTCAGAAAACAGGGAATGACCAGCGTTAAGCGCGGCTGTGAGACATCAAACTGCGGGCTGTGCACGGTTTTTATGGATGAAAAGCCGGTTCTGTCCTGCAGTATTCTGGCGGCAAGGGCGGCGGGGCGCCGCATAACGACCCTCGAGGGGCTTCAAAAGGAGGCGGAGGAATTCGGCGCGTTCATTGCCGACCAGGGGGCGGAACAGTGCGGCTTCTGCAATCCGGGGCTTATGATGAACGCCATTGCAATGTTCAGGGAGTATTGCGGGGAGAACTTTACAAAGGTTTCGGAAAAAGGCAGCGGTGAATTTTCTGCGGAGGGCTCCAAAGACTGGAAGATTCCCTCAGAGGAGCAAATCAAAGAGTATCTTGCCGGAAATCTGTGCCGCTGTTCCGGTTATGAGGGTCAGATGCGGGGGATTATGGCATATCTGGCTTATAAAAAAGAGAAAGGAGCGTCCGGGTGATGGAGAGAAAGGAAAATTCCGTGGTCGGAAAACCGGTGCGAAAGAAGGACGCTATGGCGCTTCTTTGCGGAAAACCGGTGTATGTGGACGATATTGCGCCCGCTGACTGTCTGATTGTGAAGGTGCTTCACAGTCCCTATGCCCATGCATGGATAGAGGAGATTCACACGGAGACTGCCATGAAGGTGCCGGGAATCGAGGCGATTTACACATGGAAGGATGTGCCGGAAAAGCGTTTTACCATGGCGGGACAGACTTATCCCGAACCCAGCCCTTACGACAGGCTGATACTGGACAGGAGGGTGCGCTTTGTGGGGGACGCGGTGGCAATTGTCGCCGGGGAAAACGAAAAGGCAGTGGATAAGGCGCTGAAGCTGATTAAAGTGGATTATCAGGTTTTAGAGCCGGTGTTCGACTTACGGGCGGCAAAGGACGGAAAGGTGCTGGTTCACCCTGAGGAAAACTGGAAAGCCCTGTGTCAGGTGGGAGCGGACAACCGCCGGAACCTCTGCGCTTCCGGCTCGGACGGGGACGGAGATGTGGAAAGGATTTTGAAGGAATGCGATTTGGTTCTGGAAAACACCTATCACACAAAGGCAAACCAGCAGGCCATGATGGAAACCTTCCGCACCTATACCTGTATGGACACTTATGGCAGGCTTCACGTTATCAGCTCCACCCAGATAGTGTTTCATGTGCGAAAAATTCTGGCCAACGCGCTGGATATCCCCAAGTCAAAAATCCGCGTGACAAAGCTGCGAATCGGCGGCGGCTTCGGCGCAAAGCAGACCTGTGTGACCGAGGTTTTTCCGGCTTTTGTCACTTGGAAAACAAAAAAGGCGGCAAAGCTGATTTTCACCAGGCAGGAAAGCCAGACCGCAGGCTCTCCCCGGCATGAGATGGAGCTTACGGTGCGGATGGGAGCCATGAAGGACGGCACCATCCGGGCCATCGACCTTTATACCCTGTCAAACACGGGAGCCTACGGGGAACACGGCCCTACCACGGTGGGGCTTTCCGGTCACAAATCCATTCCGCTGTATAACCGGAATCTGGAGGCTTACCGCTTTTCCTATGATGTGGTTTATACTAATGTGCAGGCGGCGGGCGCTTATCGCGGCTATGGGGCGACTCAGGGGATTTTCGCCATGGAAAGCATGGTCAACGAGCTGGCGGCGAAGCTTTCCATCGACCCTGTTGCCATCAGGGAAAAAAATATGGTGCGGGAGGGGGAAAAGGTGCCCTCCTATTACGGAGAGGTGATGAACGCCTGCGCGCTGGACAGATGCATGGCCCGGGCAAAGGAGATGTTTAGATGGGACGAAAAGCCCCCTGTGCGGGACATGGGGAACGGAAAAGTCCGGGCAAAGGGAGTGGCTCTTGGAATGCAGGGCTCCGGTATTTCCGGGATGGACGTGGGCTCCGCAACGATTAAGCTGAACGACGACGGATTTTATGCCCTTTCCATCGGCGCGGCGGACATGGGAACCGGGTGCGACACCACCCTTGCCCAGGTGGCGGCGGAATGTCTGGAATGCAGCGTGGACGATATCGTGGTGTACGGCGCGGACACGGATTCCTCGCCCTATGATTCCGGCTCTTACGCCTCCAGTACGGCTTATGTGACGGGCAAAGCGGTGGAACGGGCCTGCCGGGAGCTGAAAGAGAAAATGCGCGTCATTGCTTCGGAGCTGCTTTCCCGTCCGGCGTCGGATTTGGTTTTTATTTCCGACGGAATCGAAACGGCGGACGGAAAGGCTAGGGTATCCCTGGGAGAGATTGCGGCAAAATCCATGAATGGGAACACCCAGGCGGTTCAGGTGACGGTGAGCCATTCCTCCCCTACGTCCCCGCCGCCCTTTATGGCGGGTATGGCGGAGCTGGAAGTGGATAAGGAAACCGGAGCCGTGGAGCTGATTGATTATGTGGCGGTGGTGGACTGCGGAACGCCCCTTAACAGCAATCTGGTGAAGGTTCAGACCGAAGGAGGGCTTGCCCAGGGAATCGGTATGGCGCTTTACGAGGACGTGACTTATGATGAGAGAGGCCGGATTTACGAGGACTCCTTTATGCAGTATAAAATCCCCACAAGGCTGGATATCGGAAGGCTGCGGGTTGATTTTGAGAGCAGCTACGAGGAAACGGGGCCCTTCGGGGCGAAGTCCATCGGGGAAATCGTCATCAACACACCCTCCCCGGCAATCGCCCATGCTATCTACAATGCTACAGGGGTATGGCACAGAGAGCTTCCCATCACCCCCGAAAAGGTATTAAAGGGAATTCTGGCTCATGAAAATTAGGATGATTTATCTGGCGGCTGGCAACAGCCGCCGTTTTGGAAGTAATAAGCTTTTATATGAAATTGACGGAAAACCCATGTTTTGCTATGGGGTGGAGGCGCTCTTTCAGGTTTTGGAGGAGATGGAGGAGACGTCGCTGACGGTGGTGACGAATTATGCCGAAATCGAGGAATATGTGCAGGGGCGCAGACGGGTAATTGAAAAGGAAAGAGTTGCCACAGTCAAATCCCCGGACAGCCATATGGGGATATCTTATTCCATCCGCGCGGGGATTATGGGACCTGACGCAGGCATCAGCCTGTCATCCGATGACAGGTTTGCAGTACAGCCCGGCGGCAGTCTGCCGTTTCCATGTCCTGACGCAGACTACTATCTGTTCTGCGTGGCCGACCAGCCCCATATCAGCAGTAAAACCGTCGTCAGACTGCTTCGGGAGACCACGGAGGGCGGTTTTGCCGGAGGCTGTGTGGAGTGGGATGGAAAAAGCGGGAACCCGGCCGTCTTTTCACAGGAGCTGCTCCCGGAGCTTTTTGCCCTGCAGGGAGATAAGGGAGGAAAAGGGATTCTGACAGGGCGGAGAGACATATGCCGGGTCAGGGCGGGGAGGAGAGAAGAGATGGAGGATGTGGATTTCTGTTGACGGACATTAGTAATTTGAACAAAGTCAAAAACCCCGCAGCAAGTTGACGGGGCATCGAACTTGCAACGTAGCAGAGCTGCGGGGTATTGACCCCTGCGGCAGTCGTCAAATGTGCATGCAGGCATGCCCGCAGAAATAAAATCAGATTTTACACGAAAATGGAAAGGAGAATACCATGGAATTAATCAGCCAAAAAATGAGAAAACTGGCGCCGGAGCTTGACCCGCTCCGCATAGGAACCGGCTGGAAGCCGGAGGATTTGAGCAAGCCTCAGATAATGATTGAAAGCACCTTCGGGGACAGCCATCCGGGCAGCGGCCATTTAAACCTTCTGGTGGAGGAAGTAAGAAAAGGGGTTGCCGAGGCGGGCGGCTTCGGGGCGAGATACTTTGCAACGGATATCTGCGACGGCGAGAGCCAGGGAACCGACGGCATCAACTACAGCCTGGCAAGCCGGGAAATGATTGCCAACATGATAGAAATCCACGGCAGCGCCACGCCCTTTGACGGGGGTGTCTATCTGGCAAGCTGCGACAAGGGAATGCCCGCCAGTCTGATGGGACTGGCAAGGCTGAACATTCCGGCGGTTGTGGTGCCCGGAGGAACCATGAACGCGGGCCCGGAAATGCTCACCTTGGAGCAGCTTGGCATGTACAGCGCAAAGTACCAGAGAGGCGAAATCGACGAGGAGAAGTTAAACTGGGCGAAATGCAACGCCTGTCCGGGCTGCGGGGCATGCTCTTTTATCGGGACGGCGTCAACCATGCAGATTATGGCGGAGGCGCTGGGACTTGCGCTGCCCGGAAGCGCGCTGATGCCGGCGCAGAGCCCCGACCTTCATGCCTTTGCAAGGCAGGCCGGGAGGCAGGCGGTGAAGCTGGCAACGATGGAAGGAATGCGTCCCGGAGATATCGTGACAATGGAAAGCTTTGAGAACGCCATTCTTGTCCATGCGGCAATTTCCGGCAGCACCAACTGCCTTCTGCATCTTCCGGCGATTGCCCATGAGTTCGGGATTGAAATCACGGGGGATACCTTTGACCGACTGCACAGGGGAGCACGTTATCTTCTGGACGTTCGTCCGGTAGGCAGATGGCCGGCGGAGGTATTTTACTACGCGGGCGGCGTTCCGGCGATTATGGAGGAAATCAAAGAGCGCCTCCATCTTGATGTGATGACAGTTACCGGAAAGACGCTGGGTGAAAATTTAGAGGAATTGAGAAAGAACGGTTTTTATGAGCGGTGCGAAAAGTGGCTTCAGGATTTTAACAGCCGCTACGGGGTATCAATTACCAGAGAGGACATTATCCGTCCTTATGATAAGGCAATCGGCACCAACGGAAGCATCGTCATTTTAAAAGGAAATCTGGCGCCGGAGGGCGCGGTTATCAAGCATACCGCCTGTCCGAAGGAAATGTTCAGGGCGGTTTTGCGGGCAAGACCCTTTGACAGCGAGGAAGAGTGCCTGGACGCCGTATTAAAGCATCAGGTGCAGAAGGGCGACGCGGTGTTTATCCGCTATGAGGGACCGAAGGGCTCCGGCATGCCTGAAATGTTCTACACCTCGGAGGCTATCAGCAGCGACGCGGAGCTGGGACGCAGCATTGCGCTGATTACCGACGGACGTTTTTCGGGAGCTTCTACCGGGCCGGTAATCGGCCATTGCAGCCCGGAGGCGGCGCAGGGCGGCCCTATCGCGCTGGTAAGAGAGGGCGATTTGATTGAAATCGACGTGATGGAAAGAAAGCTCAATATCATAGGGATTGAAGGCGAGCGAAAGAGCCCGCAGGAGGTGGACGCCGTGCTTTTGCAGAGAAAGAAAGAGTGGAGGAGGCGGGAGCCTAAATACAAAAATGGCGTGCTTAGGCTTTTTAGTGAAATGGCGGCCAGCCCTATGAAGGGGGCTTATCTGGAGTTTGACACTGAAAAGTAGATGAACAGGTGGCAGCGGAATAAGCGGATTTGAATTAACAATAAGCTGGCCCGCGGAGCGTGGCGGCGTTTGTTTCCGGCTGATTTCATGCGGGGGAAATCAGCCGGAACTGGAAAATGCCCGGTTTCAGCTTTCAAGCAGCCAGCCTATAATATTAACTGATTTGATTCCATCGTAGGAAGAATCCATTCCTGTGTTCAGAGAAAGAATTATCTTTTCATAATTATCATTGATTTTCTGCAGCGGGGCCAGTTCTCTTTTGCGGACAGCCTCGTCGGTCATAGACTCTGTTACCTGAATGTACAGCCTGTCATCTGCTTTGGCGGCAATGAAATCCACTTCCATATTGTTTACCTTACCGATAGAGACATCATAGCCGCGTCTTAGTAATTCAAAATAAACGATATTTTCCAAAACATAGCCGCTGTCCCGGTTTCGGAATCCGAGAAGATAATTTCTCAGTCCGATGTCAACGATATAATATTTGCCGAGTGTACGCAGAAAGTCTTTTCCCTTAACGTCGAAACGTTTGATATCATAAAAGAAGTACGATTCCAGTAATGCGTTCACATAGGCCTGCACCGTATGAGCGCTTGGGGTTCCTTTTCTCCTGCCATTTTCAAGTAATCCCTCATTTTCAAGGATATTTCCTATGGAAGAGACGGAAATATTGCTTCCGATATTGTCAGCGAGGAACATTACAATCTTTTTCAGCAGAGCAGCGTCTGTAATGCGCCTTTGGCCTCTTAAATTTTCGCGCTCCAGAATATCCCGTACAATTACGGTGGAATAAATTCCTTCCAATAAAATGAGAGCCTTTTCCTGGTCAAGCCCGATATCTGCAATACCTGGCATTCCGCCAAAACGGATATAGGCGTCAAAAACATCCCGAAGTTCATAACATTCTCCGTTTTTATCAAAAGCCTGCTTTCTCATGCCGCCCAAAGCGCTTTTTGTTTCTCTGACTTCAAAATTGTGGAAATATAAAAACTCACTGAATGAAAGCGGCAGCACCCTGATTTCCACGCATCTTCCGGACAAATAGGTAGAGTACTCCGATGAAAGCAGATGGGCATTTGAGCCGGTAATGTAAATATCGCAGTTAAAATCCACTCTGAATGAATTGACCGCATCTTCCCACCCGGATATCCGTTGAACTTCGTCAAAGAATAAATACATACTTTTATTCGGAATAATCTGCCTTTTTACATATTCATAAAGCTCGTCACTGTTTATCTTTTGGAATGCGTGAGATTCAAAGTTCATTTCGATAATCTGCTTACTGGGAATTCCGCTGTTTTTCAGATGGAAAATCATCAATTTAAGCAAACTGGACTTTCCACATCTACGGATGCCCGTAACAACTTTTACCGGTTCTGTATCCTGAAAAGCTATGATTTTATTTAAATACAAATCTCTTTTTTTGAGTTCATGCGTATCAATCATTGAAAATTCCTCCTTGTAATAAGATTATAGCACAAACTGTTGAAAAAAATAAAGTTTATGCAATTAACTGCAAAAATTTTTCTTCTGTTTTCCTGTTTTGTTTATGATATTGTGACAGTGAAATGAATAAGCAAAGTGCTGTAATCCAAAGATAATCCTGTAGTTTTGCAGTAGTTTGATTAGATATAATAAATTCAACAAAGGAAAAGGAGGTAACCTATCATTATGAAAAGAAAATTTGTAGCAGGATTACTGACAGCGATTACAGCAGCGTCCATGATATTGGGCGGGTGCGGAAAGTCGGAAGAAGGAGCAAATGGCAGCACGGCTGCAATAAACGAGGCGGACAGTGATGAACAGACAGCTTCCGCAGGAGATGAAGAAAGCGGCCCGGCCGTCGGGGACGAACAGGAGCAGGTAACTATTAAATTCACTTATTGGGGAAGCGGGGATGAAAAGAAAGCCATAGAAGAAGCGGTTGAGAAATTCATGGAAACCTATCCGAATATCACAGTGGATTTAATGCACATTCCAAACGAGGATTTCCTGACAAAGTTAAACGCCATGATTGCAGCGGGAGAAGCGCCTGACGTAAGCTATTCCGCGTCATGGAAATGCCAGATGGGAGAGGACGGCCTTATTTACAATTTTTTTGACCTTTTAGACGATATGGGGCTGGAAAAGGAGGATTATATTTCTACATGCTGGTGGAACTGGTCGCCTGATGAGTCAGCCGGGCCGGTGCAGGCTAACATTACCACGAATCTGATGTATAATGCGGATTGCTTTACGGACGCCGGGATAGCGCTTCCGCCTACTAAAGTGGAGGAGGCATGGTCATGGGAAGAATTTGTCGATGTGGCACAGCTGCTTACGATAGATACCACGGGAAGGAATGCAAAAGACCCTGAGTTTGACGCAAATAATATTCAGCAATACGGTATTATGTTTGGAACAGACTGGAATGTGTACATGCCTTTCGTGCTGTCGGCAGGAGGAGGCTATTTGAATGAAACCATGGACGGGCTTGGATTAAATGAAGATGCGGCGGCACAGGCAATACAGAATTTTGCCGATTTGATTAATGTGTATCATGTATCGCCTACGGCTGTACAGAAAAACGCAATGCCCAGCGCGGCGACTGCACTGGCGTCGAAGCAGACGGCGATGTATATCGATGGAAGCTGGAATCATCTTGACTTAATGAACTCAGGATGTAACTGGGGAGTGGGAGTGCTTCCGATAAGCGAAAACTACACCACTTTCTTTGACGGCGGTTCTCTGATTATTTTTAAGAGCACCCAGCACCTTGACGCGGCGGAAAAGCTGTATTTATGGCTGACAAATCCGGAAAGCGCCGAGAGAATCACAGAGCTTTACAGGACATTATGGCTGCCGGTACAGACAGAATATTATACGGACGAGGCAAAAATGGAATTCTGGGCTTCCGAGGAGCTTCCGGCAAGACCGGCAGGCTTTAAGGACGCCATTGTGAAGGCAACTTATGAAAATTCAGTAATTGCAACAGAAATTGATGTGAAAAATTTTAATGAGATAAATACTCTTGTACAGTCGGCGCTGGAACAGGTATGGTCGGGAAAGAAGACGGCGCAGGAGGCTATGACAGAGGTAAAGGGACAGACCGATTCACTGGTTGACGGTACTTATTCAGGAAATCGTTCCTGAGAAATCAGGCTGCCGTACCGGAAAGGAAGCTTCCGGGCGGCAGCCGGAAAATTATACGATTTACAACGGAAATCAAAGAAACGGTGTGGAAATGAGGGAAATTATGCAGGAAAAGGTAAAGTGGAAATTGACAAAGAGAGAGAAAAGAGAAAATCTGTGGGGCTTTCTTTTCAGCCTGCCGTGTATACTCGGGTTTTTAATATTTGCCCTTGCACCTATGGTGGTCAGTCTTGTGCTCAGCTTTATGGATTATAATTTTACAAGAGGAGGAGAATTTATCGGACTGGCCAATTACGGAAGATTATTTAGCGGGAGGGACCCGTATTTTTATAAATCGCTGCTGGTAACAGTTATCTATGTGGCAATGTCCGTCCCGACGGCAATTATATTTTCTTTTTTTATTGCAATGCTGTTAAATACGGACGTTAAGGGGAAGGGATTTTTCCGTACGGTTTTCTACCTTCCCACGGTAGTTCCCGTGGTGGCGATGTCGGCTATCTGGATGTGGATTTTCAATCCCGATATGGGACTTGCAAATAATATATTGAAATCCATGCATCTGCCTGTAAGCACCTGGCTGTCGGGAGAAAGCTCGGTTATTCCAACGCTGGTATTTATCAATCTGTGGACGACAGGCTCTACAATGGTAATCTTTTTAGCCGGGATTCAGGATGTGCCGCGAGAACTTCTGGAAGCGGTGGAGATAGACGGGGGCGGCTTTTGGGCCAAGCTGCGGCATGTGACGATTCCCATGATGACTCCCACGATTTTTTATAATGTGGTGATGGGAATCATTAACGGGCTGCAGATATTTACACAGTCCTATGTAATGACCCAGGGCGGCCCTAATAATTCCAGTCTGTTTTATGTATATTATCTGTATCGTGAGGCTTTTGAATTTGGAAGGATGGGAAATGCCTGTGCGGTTGCCTGGGTGCTGTTTGTCATCATTATGATATTGACGGCGGTTATATTCAAGTCATCCGACCAGTGGGTATATTACGGGGGTGAACAGTGATGGAAAAGAAAAAGAATGCAATCCGCAGGATTCTGATATACGCGGTACTGATATCGGGAACATTGTTCTGCCTTGTTCCGCTTTACTGGATGGTGAGAAGCTCTCTTATGACAACAGTGGAGGTATTTATGATGCCGCCAAGATGGATTCCGTCAAAGTTTATGTGGGAAAATTATGCGGAGGTTTTTGATACCCTGCCTTTTACCAGATATTTTCGAAATTCCTTCATTATTACGGGCGGGTGCGTGGCGGGAACCATGCTCACAAGCTCGCTGTGCGCTTATGGACTGGCAAGGGTAAAGTGGAAAGGAAGAAATATTGTGTTTGCCTGCATCATCAGCAGTATGATGCTTCCCTTTGCGGTAACGCTGATTCCCACTTTCCTCATGTGGAGAGGAATCGGCATCACAGACAGCTTTGTTCCGCTGATAGCTCCGGCATGGTTCGGCGGCGGCGCTTTTTACATATTTCTGTTGAGGCAGTTTTACATGGGAATTCCAAGGGATTTTGACGAGGCGGCCTATCTTGACGGGGCATCCCATATCCAGATTTTTTCGAAAATCATTATGCCGATTACCCGTCCGGCGCTTGCTGTGGTAGGAATGTTTGCATTTTTAAACTCGTGGAATGACTTTTTAGGGCCGCTGGTTTATCTGAATTCGGAAAAGAAGTATACGGTGGCTTTGGGGCTGCAGCTTTTTACCGGTTCTTACAGAGGGGAATGGAACCTGATGATGGGAGCGGCCTGTCTGGTACTGATTCCGGTAATTATTGTATTTGCTTTCGGGCAGAGATATCTGATTGAGGGCATTACAATGTCCGGCGTGAAAGGGTAGGAAAGGGAGGAATATCATGCATCTTAGAGGAAATATTGGTTACCATACATGGGAGGAATTTTGGGAGAAGGGGTATCGTTCTCCTTATTTTAAGGCGGAATATGACGAGACTTCGGAAAAGACAGACTGGTCATTAAGCGAAAGGCAGCTTTTTACTCAGTCAAACGGGAGAACTCTGATTGGACAGGATACTATGGGAAGGCTGCATTTTGCCTGCACGCCCCATGAGCGGATTTATGCGGTTCCCTCCGGCGGGCCGGATGTGGGGGGACAGTTTAAAGGCCATATCGGGCAGTATTATCAAAACGATACGGCATTGTTTCTTGGGAAAATGAAATATGAGCTGGAAATGGATAACGGGCTTTTACTGAATATGACGAATCAAAAGTCCGAGACGCAATATGTGGATTATTTCCTGCCGGTGACTTTTACAGAACATTCCGGTCTTGAGACGAAGGTATTCTCCTTTGCGCCGGTGCTTGAGAAGGAAGCGCAGGCAATTTCCTCCATTCATCCCCTCCCGGGTCCGGCAGGCGTTTTCTTCTGCGCGGAGGTAAAGAATACGTCGGGGTGTACCTTAAAAGGTAAATTAAGATTGTCCTTCGACAGGAAATTTGTGAACCAGTTTGAGCATTACGGCAAACGGTTCGAGGACTATGCGGTAAATCCTTACAGGACACAATGGGAGCAGAAGCTTCTTGTAATGTGGCACCCGGAAGCCTGCGCGGCAATTCAGCTTTTAGAAGCCGTGACGGAGGGGGAGGCATCGAATCCCTTTATTTATGTGCCCTTTGAGCTTAAGGAAGGGGAAAGCCGGCTGTTTGCGACGATTCTTGCCCTTACGCCGGAAAGAAAGGATATTCATGCCAACCTGGGAATTTTGTATCAGCATACGCCTCTTGAATGGCTGAATGTTACGTCGTCTTTCTGGAAGGAAAGGCTGGGAAGCATGCGTACAGAAATACGGGAGGATAAGGAAGCAGGCGAAAAATATGCCGATATGCATATCCGTTTTGTTCTGGATAATTTTAATTGCCTCTCCTTTGATGAGTATGGAAATCTGCTGACAAACTGGCAGGGAGCGCCCTCCCATTCCTTATCGAGATTGTGGGGAATCGACATCGAGCCTGATGTGGTGAGCGTTATGTATGCCGTCCCGGAGGCAGGGCCGAAGGCGATGGAATATCTGGCAAAAAGAAATGTGCCCAGATACAGTCTGTATACGGACCACAGTATGTTTTTCTATATTGCATTTCTTGTGATAGCGGGCAAATATCTGGAAATGACAGGCGATGCGGATTATTTCAGAAATCATAGGGAGATAAGCGATAAAGCAGAAGAAATCTATCAGGGAATGCTAGAGCATAAGCATCAGGAAAAGGCGCTGTTCAGCAGCAGATATGCCAGCGATTTGATTGTCTTTAAAAAATATGATTACGGCGCTAATGTCCAGTGCTTTTATGCGTTAAAAGCTTTCCGGCAGATAAGAAAGGCGCTGGGAAAGAACACAGAGGAGGTTGACAGGCTTCTGGAGAGAATGCCCTCCGATATGAAAGAATGTATGGAGGCGGAAGGCCCCTTTGGCAGACAGATTACAGGGGGATGCAGTCTGGGCGAAAATCAAAATGAGAGATTTTATATTCCTGAGGAGCTGTACTATTATGGCGGCGAGGACACGGCAACAGTGCGTGCGCCCTTATACGGCCTTTATGAGTTCAGTTATGAGCCCTATGTAAACCTTCACCGTTTTGCCCGCTCTATGTTTATTACCAATTACGACCCGGAATTCCAGACGCTGAGGGAGCTTCATTTTGGAATGAACCCTTCGGCCACAGGCTGTATTTTAAGGCTTGGGGGAAGCTATACCAGAAAAGAAATGCTGGATACGCTGGGGATTCTCTACGAGCGCCTTGACGAGACCGGCTCTCTGTTCTGGTGGCCGAGGGCGGATAACAAAAAAAGATGCCTGACCAGATGCAGTCAGGGACAGGGCGCATGGGTGCAGCAGAGTATGGAACAGTGGTTTGGTCTGCATATGGACGGCGTGGAGAAAACCCTTACAATCAAACCTCAGGGAGCGCTTTCTTCCTATGAATTATCCGGTGTCCGTCTGGGAAGATTCTGCTTTGACATTCAATATGAGGAGAAGCATGGGGAAACCATTTTCAGGGTAAGAAACCGTAATGAGGAAGAGTTAAAGCTGACTCTGGGCATCCGTTCCTACGGAGCGGCGGCGGAAGGGGAGATTACCTGTGACATGGTAAGGCTTACCCCTGGCGAAATCATAGAAAAGCAGTATCAGACAAAAGAGTATCAGACACAGGAGACGGACATTGTCAGAAAGGAATGCGAACTGCTTTCGGAAGAAAGGGAGATTTTTGCTCCTTATGGCATTGTTATGCCGAAGCTTTATTTTGGGAGCTGTAATATATTCCTCCTGCGGTTTGTGATTTCCCATATTGAGGAGGAGGAATGGAGAGACGTCCGTATAGAGCTTACGGCACCGGAGGGATGGAAAGCGGCGGAAAAGGGCTTTTATCATTGGGATTACCAGCCGGTATTTGTGGGACGGAAGGCTGTTTGCAAAATAGGCAGCCTGTCAGGAAAAAAGCATGGAGTCGGCGGATTTTATGTCATGCTGCCGGATGAATTAACGGGAGATGAAAAAAGCGTCATGCTGTCAGAGCATCCATTCCCGCAGACGCAAGGTGAAGGAATGAGGAATGTCAGTCTGTATGTGGAGGGACCGGATGAAAGGGAGAGATTAGTGATAAGAGCCTGCCTTACGGTGAACGGAAAGCTGAGAAAAACGCTGGACATTCCGGTAATAATACTGAACAAAGGGGCTTATATACGGCAGTATGATATAATGTATCATGGGATGTAAGGCATAGATGAGAATAATCAGGTAAAAAATGGTGAGAGAATATGTACAATGTACTGGTGGTAGATGATGAAAAAATACACCGGAAGGGAATTCTTTCTTTGCTGGAGGAATTCTGCCCGGAGGATATGCTGTGGGAAGCCGCGGACGGCACGGAAGCATTGGAAATTATGCGGAATATGCCCTGTGAGATTGTCATAAGCGATATACGGATGGCAAAGATGGACGGATTGTCTCTTTTGCGGGAAGTAAAAAATATCAGGCCCGAGGTATCTTTTATCATCGTCAGCGGATATGCGGATTTTGCCTACGCCAGAGAAGCGATTGCATTTCAGGCATCCGCTTATCTGCTGAAACCGGTAGACCGGACAGAATTGGAAAAAACCATAATTGAGGTGAAGCGGAAGTATCGGGGCGACGAGGAAACGAAATACAAGGTCAGCAGTATGGAAGAGAGGCTTAAGGAAACGGTTCCGATATATATGGAATGGCTTCTGAACCAGTATATTACCGGTGCGGGCGTCCGGCCCAGGGAGCAGCTTGACAGTTTCCTGCCGATGAAGCAGAGCGGCTTTATGATATTGACTAAAATAAAAAAGGAAGGCAGGCTGGAAGAAAAGGAGCGGCGTGAAATCGGCTATGTGATAAAAAAATCTCTGGAGCCTTCTTCCGCCATTACCTTTTCTGTCAATCAACTGCACAATACCCTGGCGACGCTTGTTCTGGGGGATGAAAGACCCGGGGAAAGGAAGCTCAGGAATATTGCATATTTGCTGGAAGCGGAAAACAATACGGCGGCAGATAAGATTTATTTCGCAGTCAGCCTGATTCACGAGAATATGAGTGTAAAAGGAGTGGAGACATTTTCGGAAGCTGCCTGCGCTTTAAAATATTCCTTTTATGAGGACAGGCATATTCTGTGGGCGGAAAGCTATCTGGAAAACGCAAGGGAGGAAACGGCCTGGAATATGGACGAACTCATAAATGCCATCCGACAGGGGGAGACGGAGCTTGCGGAAAAGCTGTATGAGGAGCTTCTGGAAAAAGGAGCTTTAGGACATCAGATTGCACCGGAAATTATGAAAAGGAAGGTAGTGTTTCTTTTTTTCAGAATTTTGAGAACGCTGGAACCGTTTTTGGAGAAAGAAACAATTCCCATGCTGAATGAAAAGGACAGCCGGATAATGGAAGCGGAGTGGTATGGCAGTTTGTTGTCGGAAGGCAGACTTTTGCTGTTTAAGATTGGCAGAAGCATGGAAAAGCAAAGGTTGTCAGGACAGATAAATCCCATGCAGAAATGCAAGGATTATCTTGAAAAGAATTACAGGGAGGAGATAAGCCTTGAAACGGTTGCGGGCGAGCTGCATTTTAATCCGTCTTACTTAAGCACGCTGTTTAAGCAGAGCTTCGGAACCTCCTTTTCAGAGTATTTAAGCGCTGTAAGAATGCAAAAGGCGCTGGATTTACTGATTCATTCCGATTGCAGGGTAAAGCAGATTGCAGGTATGGTCGGGTATAGGGATTCTAATTATTTTATCCGTTCTTTTAAGAAAAAGTATGGAGTGACACCGGATGAATTCCGTAAAAGAGGAACTAATATATGAGAAAAGTTTATAAGCGGTGGAAATATGCCAGGTTCAGAACCTGGCTCATTGTATTTTTCCTGATGTTTTCCATTATTCCTCTGGGAGTTTTGGGAATCATAGTTTTTCAATTGGCGAAAGCGGAGCTGACGAAGCAGGCACAGGAGCATTTCTGGCAGAATGCCAAAAACACCAGCGCGCTTTTGGATAATGAGCTGGATTATATAGAAGAATTTTCTCTGAAAATGAACGCGGACAGCCGCCTGTATGATATTTTCCGGGAACTTGATACAAAAAACGGCATACAGCTTGAGGAGGCCAGCCGGCAGATTACCCGAATTCTGCTGAATTACCTGCCATGGAACAATTCCGTTTATTCCACACACCTTGTAACTTCTTATTACCGTTTTGGGGAGGAGGAGAAAAACTTTTATCCCAAAAACAGCTTTGTGGAATCCAAAATGCTGAAGCAGGCGAGGGAAGCAGACGGAAAGCTGGTGTGGATACCCACCTATAATTATATGGAAATGTTTCGTATAAGCGGGATTAATGAAAATAATCTGGAATATAAGAGATTATTTTCCGCTGTGCGAAAGCTGAATCCCAGTCATATCGCTTCGGGAAGAATTCTTCATCTGGATTCTGATGTGGAGCGTCCTTATCTGGTGATTAACTTTACGGAAGAAAATCTGAGAAATATGCTCAGAGAGTCTGTCAGGAAAGAAAATGAAGCGGAGTATTATGTGGTGACGGAACAGGGGGAGATGGTATGCAGCTCCGGTGCGGAGGCAGGCGGGGAACCTGCCGGCATCACGGTGAAGGATATCGGTATCGACAAAGAATCCGACTGTATCAGAAGAAAAATTAAAGGAGAGGATTATATTATTGCCTATGCCAGAAGCGAAGTGACAGGGTGGTACGTGGTGGCGTCTCTTCCGGTGAAAATTCTGACAGAAAAGATTGCGGATAATCTCATGAGGGTAATTCTGGCGTTGATACTTCTGATGACGGTATTATCCATTGGAATCTCTTTTTTCATTTCAAAAAAGCTTGATAAGAAGATTTACAAGCCGCTAAATATGATAGAAAGCGTGGGAGCCGGTAATTTCAATACGGTAATACATTATCATCCGATGGATGAGTTTGCTTTCTTTTACCAGAAATTAAACGAAATGAACCAAAATCTGAAAAATCTGGTTCATGAAAATTTTGAGGTAAAACTCCGGAAACGGGATACGGAAATTATGGCGCTTAATATTCAGATGAATCCGCATTTCCTGTATAATTCGTTGAATATTATAAACTGGGCGTGCCTTAGAGGAGATAACGAAAAGGCAAGCGGTATGCTTTTGGATTTATCCAGAATGCTGAGGTATACCAGCCGAAGCAGAGAGCTGATGGTAATCCTGCAGGAAGATTTGGACTGGCTTAAAAGATATCTGGGTATTATGGAAAAGCGGTATGAAAAGAGATTCAAGGCTCTTATCAGCATTCCAGAGGTTTTGGAAAAGCTTCAGGTTCCCAAGCTTTTTTTACAGCCTTTCGTGGAGAATGCAATTATACATGCGTTTGAGGAATATCAGGAAGACGGGGAAATACGGATATCGGCCGAGGAGGAAAACGAGGATATTGTCTTTTGCGTGGAGGATAACGGCTGCGGTATCCCACAGGGGAAAATATCAGAGATTTTCAGCGGGAAAAATAATTCCATAGGAATTCAAAATACGGATAAGAGGCTTCGGATGATTTACGGAGAAAAATACGGGGTTTCCATAAGCTCTCAGGTCGGGGAGGGGACTACGGTATTTATCAGAGTTCCCGACAGCAGGAAAAACATACAGGAACCACCTTGTCATTTTCAAAATAAATCATTATAATAATACCTGTTGGAAATAATAATAAAGAAGGAGTCCGTATGAAAAGAAAGAAAGTCCTGCAAAAAATTCTGTACGAAATCCTCGACTGGTCGAAAGTGCTCCTGACAGGGCTTGTTATCGCCTTTGTGGTGAGCCGGACGCTGGTTGCAAACGCACAGGTGCCCACAGGCTCCATGGAGACCACAATCATGTCGGGAAGCCGGGTTTTGATTAACCGGCTGTCATACGTTGTGGGAGAGCCGGAGCGTGGCGATATTATAGCTTTCTATTTCCCGGATGACAAGTCGGAAAAATATTTAAAGAGAATTATCGGGCTTCCGGGGGATAAGGTGGAAGGGATTGGCGGCAGGATTTATATCAATGGCGGGCTATTGGAGGAAAGCTATATCACGGAAGAAATCAATGCGGACTTTGGCCCCTACCATGTACCGGAATCATCGTACTTTGTTATGGGCGACAACAGAAACAACTCGGATGACTCCAGATTCTGGAATGACAAATTCGTGGAGAAGGACGAGATTATTGGGAAGGCTGAAATTGAATACTTTCCTGAATTAAAAAGGTTTTAGAAAACGGAAACAGAAAACATCTGCGGACAAAGTCCGCGGGGAATGGGTAAAAGAACAGGAGAATTGAAAAATGGAAGAAAGATGGGAAGAATTTAAAGCAACTTTAACGGACGTTACTTCAATGAGCAAAAAGGAATTTTTGCTGACAATGGCTGTATGCGTATTGGGCGGAATTGTGTTTGGCATGTTGTTTTCCCCCAGAAAGTCAATGATAATAGGCAGCCATAACGGCAACGGCCATGACGGGGACGACGGGAAAAACAAAAAATCAAAAAAGAAAAGCGGCGTTGTGGACTGGGAAGAAGTAGAACAGAAGGAGTTATAATCTGACTTGCTTCTGTAGTCAGTATACGGCATGGAGGATTAGTTTAAAATGAAAATTACTTTGAAGGACGGCGCTGTCAGGGAATATGACAGTGCGAAAAGCGTTTATGAAATTGCGGCGGATTTAAGCGAAGGACTTGCCAGAGTGGCATGCGCCGGAGAGGTTGACGGGAAGGTAGTGGATTTGCGGACGGTTCTGTCAGAGGACTGTTCCTTGAATATCCTTACGGCAAACGACCCGGAAGGGCTTCGGGTGGTAAGGCATACCTGCTCCCATGTCTTGGCGGAAGCGGTTAAGAGGGTTTTCCCCAATGCAAAGCTTGCAATCGGACCGGCAATCGACAACGGTTACTACTATGATTTCGAGCATGAGCCCTTTTCCAGAGAGGATTTGGATAAGATTGAAGCCGAGATGAAGAAGATAATCAAAGAGGGGAATAAGCTTGAAAGATACACGCTGCCCCGCCTGGAGGCAATCAAATTCATGGAGGAGGCAGGAGAGCCTTACAAGGCGGAGCTCATCAGGGATTTGCCTGAGGATGCGGAGATTTCCTTCTATAATCAGGGGGACTTTACCGACCTGTGCGCAGGCCCGCATCTGATGAGCACAAAGGGCATCAAAGCCTTTAAGCTGACTTCTTCCTCCGGCGCTTACTGGAGAGGAAAATCCGAGAACGCTATGCTCCAGAGAATTTACGGAACGGCATTCAACAAAAAGGATGAGCTGGCGGAGTATCTGACTTATCTGGAGAATATCAGGCTCCGCGACCACAACAAGCTTGGCCGGGAGATGGAGCTTTTTACCACGGTGGACGTTATCGGACAGGGCCTGCCGCTTCTTATGCCCAAGGGAACGAAAATGATTCAGACCCTGCAGCGCTGGATTGAAGATTTGGAAGACAACGAGTGGGGCTATGTGAGAACAAAGACGCCTCTCATGGCAAAGAGCGATTTATATAAAATTTCCGGCCACTGGGACCACTATAAGGACGGGATGTTTGTTCTGGGAGACGAGGAGAAGGATAAAGAGGTATTTGCCCTCCGTCCCATGACCTGTCCTTTCCAGTATTATGTATACAAAGCGGCTCAGCATTCCTACAGGGATTTGCCTATCCGCTACGGAGAGACCTCCACTCTTTTCAGAAATGAGGATTCCGGCGAGATGCACGGACTGACCAGAGTGCGCCAGTTTACCATCTCCGAGGGGCATCTGATTATCCGTCCCGACCAGGCGCAGGAGGAGCTGAAGCGCTGCCTTGATTTGGCGGTGTACTGCCTGACCACCTTAGGGCTTCAGGATGATGTGACTTACCGTCTGTCCAAATGGGACCCCAATAACCGGGAAAAATATCTGGGAGACGAAAACTACTGGGAGTCCACCCAGAGCAAAATCAGGGAAATTCTTTTGGAGTACGGAGTTCCCTTTACGGAAGCCGACGGCGAGGCAGCTTTTTACGGGCCGAAGATAGACATTCAGGCAAAGAACGTATATGGCAAGGAAGACACCATGATTACCATTCAGCTTGACTGCGCCATTGCGGAAAACTTTGATATGTATTATATTGACGCAAACGGCGACAAGGTGCGCCCTTACATCATTCACAGGACTTCCATGGGCTGCTATGAGAGGACGCTGGCATGGCTGATTGAAAAGTACGAGGGCAAGTTCCCCACCTGGCTGTGCCCGGAGCAGGTAAGAGTACTGCCGATTTCCGAAAAGTATGAGGAATATGCGGCTCGGGTGGTGAAGGAGCTTCGAGGGAACGGCGTGCTGGCGGAAGCGGACAACCGCTCCGAGAAGATAGGCTTTAAGATTCGCGAGGCAAGGCTTGCAAGGCTGCCTTACATGCTTGTGGTAGGACAGCAGGAGGAGGCTGACGGCACGGTATCTGTGAGAAGCCGCTTTGCCGGCGACGAGGGCGTGAAGCCCTTAAGCGAGTTTACGGAACAGATTTGTAAGGAAATCAGAACGAAAGAAATCCGTAGGGAAAGCGAAGAGTAAAAAGCATCTGTTTTCCGGTTGACGCCTGTGCTGCCGACGGCGGAGCGGGCAAAAAAGGAAGCAGCATGGAAATGAGGAAAAAATGAAACTGTGGATAAGACGGGATATGACATGGGACAAAATCCTTGGAAGCGTACTGTGTCTTACAGGTATGGGAATGCTGTGCATTTCCGTGTATTTATCCTTTAGCAGTGATATCTGGTACGACGAATTGTTTACCATGGGGCTGGCAAACCAGTCCTGTGGTAAACTTGTTTCTATAACAGCCAGGGACGTCCATCCGCCTTTGTACTATATGATTGTAAGGCTGTTTCTCGGGATTTCCGGAGGATTAAAGGGAGATATTGCTTATCAGGTGGCCGTTGCCAAGCTGGTTTCCATAGCGCCCTTTTTTCTTTGTATGATATATGCCCTCACAAAGGTGCGGAAAAATTTCGGGATGCTTACAGCCGGACTTTTCTGCTTCCTGCTGCCAGCCATGCCGAAGCTGGCGGACTATACGGTGGAGGTCAGGATGTACGGCTGGGCGCTTTTTTTTGTCACGGCGGGAATGCTTCACGCTTATGAGCTGGCGCCACCACGCGGCGTCTGCGGCGAAACAAGCCGCGCCGGTAATGGAAGAACGCCCGAAAGCCGTGAATTTGTCCGAAACGGCGGGGAAACCGGAAAAAAACGGCGTCTTGACTTTGCGGCCCTTACTCTGTACGGACTGGCGGCCTGCTATACCCATTATTTTGCCTGCGTGGCTTTCGCTATGATTTACCTCTATCTGCTGATTGTATTTATGGCGGCATATAAGGATAAAGAAGGGCGGAAAAAAGAGATAAAATCGCTTTTTATAAGCGGAATCTGCTGCGGGGCGGGATATCTGCCCTGGATAATCGGCGCGTTTACCGTGCAGATTTCTCAGGTAAAGGAAAATTACTGGATTCAGCCCCTTACCTGGCGGAGCCTGGGCGGCTGTGTGAAATTTATTTTTCAATTTGCCTTTTCAGGCCAGACGGTGAGCATGATTGCAGGCGGTGTTCTTTTTGCGGTTTACGGGGAAATGCTTCTGCTTTTTCTGGCGGGAGAAAGAAAAACGTCGCAGGCGGACGGGGAGACCGGAAAGCTGCAGACCTCCAAAGAGACGGAAAAGGGCAGGAAGGCGGATGAAAGAGAGCTGCCCGGGAGAAAAAAGGTGTTTTTCCTATTCGGCTGTCTTGGCGTGCCGGCAGGAATTGTATTTTTCGGCTTTCTTGCGTCGGTTCTGATACGCCCTGTTTTTGTCTACCGCTACATGCTTCCGGCTCTTGGCGTGTTCTGGCTGGCTTTTGCGATTGTGCTCGGGGAGGCGAAGGAAAAGAAGCTTTTCTTTATCCCGGCTGTCTTGTTTGTAATCGTAACAGGCATCTTTAATTACCGTTCTTTTTACGGGGAGGAAATGTGGAAAAGAGTACAGATGCGAGAGGCACGGCAGGCGCTGTCACAGATTGGCGGGGAGGACATTGTCATTTTCAATTTCGACCAGACCCAGGCGGTGGCGTCCTGTTATCTGAACAACGACACTTACCTGTGGTACGGAAAGCCGGAGAAGCTGATATGTGAAATGTATCCGAAAAACCATGCGCTGGTGGAGGGAGAATTTTCCGATGAGGAAGGCGTCAGGGCTTTAAAGGAGCTTCTTTTGGCAAAGGAGGGTTCGGGCAAAGGAAAAGTCTGGTTCTTTGGGAGCGGAAACGCCAGAGACGAAATTATCGAAAAATGGGAAAAAGCCGGGATTACGGTAGATGAGAAAGCCAGCGTAATGATAGAAAGGTACTGGTTTAACATTTATGATTGCAAATTAAAATCCGCTGAATAAGGAGCATCAAAAACAGCCATACTTATACTGTGAAGAACAATGAAAAATTGTGAATACAATGAAACGGCAGACAGCCGGACAAAAGCGTACCGGCGGCGTTTGCAGAACCGGAATGGAGGTATAAAGATGGCGGAATTAAAATGCGGTGTGGATAATTGCGTATATAACAAAAGCGAGTGTTGCTGCAAGGGAGACATCATGGTTGGCGGAAAGCGCGCGTGCTGTGAGGACGATACCTGCTGCGAGAGCTTTTCGGAGGCGGGCAGAGACAGGTTTACCAGTTCGCTGGAGCACCCGAGCAAAACCATCAGCATCGACTGCGAGGCAGTAAACTGTACCTATAACAGCAATTACAAATGCGTTGCCGAGCATGTGGACATCAAAGGCTGCGGCGCCTGCGACTGCAGGGAGACGGCCTGCGCGACGTTTACGGAGAAATAGGGAATAGAAGTATGTCGGGAAAAACAGGAGAGCCTGGAATCTGGAAAACAGATTCCAGGCTCATTATCTATATAGTTTGACCTGCCTTAATTTTTTTAACTTCATCAAGGGGAAGCCCGGCATATTCTGCAATCTTTTCAGGTGTTAATATACCGTCAGCCAACATTCTTTTTGCAGAAGTGACAGCGCTTTCCTTTAATACCTGATTTCTCATATCCTCCATGGCCCGGCACATAATTTTGATTCCCTCCTTGCTTTCTTTGAAAAATTTTACCCGCTCTGCCAATGCCCCATAGTGCATATCTGCTGCATCTGTGCAGGAAAAGTCATGCATTAACTTCCCGATTGGCGTATCTCCGCGGTAAGTGCCATTTACATATAGTATGTGTGAACCGTCCTCAAATCTTTCACCGGTTCCTAAAAAACACCGCTCAATAGGATAGAGCGGCAGCCCTTTTCCCATTACATCATTCTCCGTGATGAAGATTACCCATGTTTCCGGCAACTTGTCGAAGTCCTCGCCTTTCTTCAAAAGGTTTGCGTCCATCATACTGGAGTTGTACCTTGCTCTTTTTCTCCCGGCTCCTTTGTCGGAGCGTTGCACTTCCACATTTCCTTTCGTTTTGATAGATTTATACTAGCATAAAACGCCTGATATTACAAGCCGGACAGTACTGGTTATGCTGAAACTAATCCGTACAATGCATGTAATGTGGATGACTGCCTTTGTCAGTATTTGGCCTTCTTTATGTAAGTACATAAATACAACACGATAATCAATTGATAGATGGGACGATACGTGATATATTGGGTTTGTGAAAAGGTCTGATGGAAAAATTCAGGGACAGGACGGGAGATAAAATAAATGCCAGTATTTAATGAAGATACCAGAGTGAAAATTCCGGCCACAATTCAATTTTTAAGATTGGGTTATAATTATCAGTCGTTAAAAGCAGAGGATATTGATATTGATTTCAATACAAAAATTTTCGTGAACAGATTTAAGCCCGCGCTTGAACAGATTAACGGCAGAAAGTTTTCTTATGATGAGATAAAGACCATTATTACAGATATCAACAATGTGTTGAAAAATAATGATTTGGGAAAAGAATTCTATAACTGGCTTATTGATTCCAAAGATAAGGTGAAGCTTATTGATTTTGAAGATATCTCACGGAATGACTTTGCGGTTGTGGACGAGCTTCCGTTTAGCGTGACAGAAGGAACGGAGGAAGGCTCGTTCAGGCCGGATGTCAATATTTTGATTAATGGGATACCGCTTGCGTTTCTGGAGGTAAAGAAGCCGAATAATGACGGCGGTATACAAAAAGAATTTGACAGAATGATAAACAGAAGACTTAAAAATCCGGACTACAAAAAATTTTTTAATCTGATTCAGCTCGTTTCTTTTTCAAACAATATGGAGTACGAAGATGATGACGATGCAGAAGATGTAAAGGCCGGTTCGTTTTATACCACACCCAATGGAAACAACACAAGTTTTTCATTTTTCAGGGAAGATAACGAGCAGTATCATTTTGCATATCCCTATAAAGAAATTGGTATGGATACCATCAAATATGTGATGAAAGACTGCGGATATAATCCGGCCGAAACAGACACGCCGGAGTTTGCGGAGAATTTAAAGACAGGAACGCCATGCAATAGTTTTGTGACTTCTGTATTTGACAAAGAAAGGTTTCTGTATTTTTTACAGTATGGAATAATGTTTATAAGCAGTCAGATTCCAGAGAAGCATATCATGCGTTACCCACAATTTTTTGCTACCAGAAAAATTATTGAAAGACTGGATTCCGGCGGTAAAGGAGGCATTATCTGGCATACGCAGGGGTCCGGCAAGACAGCTATAGCGGCATTTTCAAATCGGGTTATCAGAGACTACTATTCCAGAAAAGGTATCAGCACAAGATTTTTCTTCGTGGTGGACAGGCTTGATTTGCTCACACAGGCAAATATTGAGTTTACCAACAGAGGACTGGAAACCGTTAATTGCGAGGATAAAGCCGGTTTTACAAAGGAACTGAATAAAACGCTTTCAACAAATGCGGGGAGTAAGTCTATCGGCGAAATCTGTGTTGTAAATATACAGAAATTTGAGGGGAAAATGCCGGAAGCAAAGAATGATTACAAGGCAAGGGTGCAGCGTATTTTCTTTGTAGATGAAGCTCATAGAAGCTATTCTTCCACAGGCGAATTCTTTAAAAACCTTATGACCTGTGATTTAGATGCCGTTTATATCGCTCTTACAGGTACGCCGTTGCTTTCCAGGAAAGAGCGTTCTAATTTGAAATTCGGCGATTATATCCATAAATATTTTTATGATAAGTCAATAGCCGATGGATATACGTTGAGAATCAAGAAGGAAAACATTGATACGGTAGCAAAATCAGAAATCAAAAAGAATCTGGAAATAGAGGATAAACAGCTTGAGGATAAGGATGTTTTTGAGTCAGACGCCTATGTGAAAGCGCTGGGAGAGTTTATCGAAAAAGATTTTATTAATTTCCGGTTACAGAATTCAGATGCTTCTATCGGCGGTATGATTGTGTGCAGGACGAATCCGCAGGCAAAAAAAGTACATCAGTGGTTTAAGGATAATTCCAGGCTGAATACCGGGCTTGTAATCACTGATGCAGATGATACAAAACAGAAAAAGATTAATAAAAATAATCAGGTGGATTTTAGGGAAACGCTTGTTCCCGATATTCTGGTTGTAAATTTTATGCTTACAACAGGCTATGACGTGAAGAGGCTTAAAAAAATGTATCTCCTGCGAGGCCCGCATGCACAGTCACTTTTGCAGACGATATCCAGAGTGAACAGACCTTATAAGTCTCCCAACGGAAAGACCTATAAATATGGTTATATCGTTGACTTTGTGGATATAGAGCAGGAATACGATAAGACAATAGAAGCCTACATAAAGGAGCTTGAGGCAGACCTTAACGAAAACGGAGAAAATGAAGGCTCCCTTTCGGGACTGGTTATTGATAAAGAGGATATCAACAGGAAATACCATAAGTATGCGGAAGATTTGGAGGAGATTATTTCTACGGAAAATCTGGAAAGATTTTCAAAGCAGCTTACTTTTTATAATAAGGAAACTCTGCTTAAAATCAGGAGACTTTTAAATGGCATCAAAGAGTGCCAGACGGAATTTATTCTTTCAAGAGCAATGGACTATGCAGCACAGATTGACTCTGATAAGAATAAAAAACTTCTGAAATCAACACAGGAAAGAATTGATTTTATCAATCTTTCTCAGAATACAGTTGATATGATGGACGTTATTTCTAACGAGGAAGTAGTGGAAATTCTGTACGAATTCATAAAAGTGAAAATTATTATTATGGATATCGGACAGATAACGCAGGATAATCCCAAGTTCCAGAGGTTTTCAAAGGTTGTCAGAGAAATTCAAAACGAGATAAAGAAAAATAAAAACAAGGGTGATATTAAAATCAGAAAGCTGGATGAACTTTTACAGAAGATTTTCAACGATTTATCCATCTCAGATTTAAACGATTTGGATTCTATCACCGATGAACTTTTGGAAGCCCTCGAAAGGGCTAGAAATATCAACTATGAAAATGAAAGATTATCGAAGATTTACGGCGGTAACTATGCTTTTGTGAAAACCTATCAGGATGCGGTAGAAAACTGTCCGGCCGACAGGTCAGAGATAGAAAGAACACTGGTTATTATTTATGAAGCAATAGCGGATGCTTTGGATAAAGAAATCGTGACCATTCAGGGGAGAAAGAATTTTGCCGATTCTATAAAATCGAAGGTGACCAAAGTTCTCCTGAAAGAGAAGCTCTATGGAAAAATCAAGGGATTTTATGCACAGCTGTTGAATGAGCTATACACTAATATACAGATATTCAAGTAGGAGGACTTACAATGCCGGACATTTTTACATTAGAAAATAAGATAAAGCAGATGATTGATGAAATGAAAGGGCTTTGTCAGACTAACGGGTTATCCAATCAGGCAAGCGAGGAGGTTGTTATCACCTCGGTCTTTCTCTACAAATTTCTGAATGATAAATTCATGGCGAATATGAATGAGTTTGCAAATGAAATGGGCATGGATACGGATGAAGTTTTGCAGGATGAAAATATGGTTGCAGGATTTTATGACTCATATCCGCAGAATGTGGCTTTTAAGTATGAAGATACGATAGAGTGCCTTATTAATAAAGTGGGAAATAATGATTTTTATAAGCTATTTGATGACGCGTTGGAAAGAATATCCGATTACCCGGAGAATGAAGAATTTTGCATCGAAACAGCAGATGGCGGTCGAAAGCCGTTGTTTACCAGAGTTACAGAAAATGTAGAAATATCGAAAAGAAATAATTTTGCTAAAAACATTTTTGGTATTATCAGTCAGGACAAGTTTGATTTCGGAGAAGCCTTTAAGAATAACTTTGATTTTTACAGTGCTGTCTTTGAGCATCTGATTAAGGACTATAATGTTGCCAGCGGCGTATATGCCGAGTATTTCACACCGCAGGCTATTTCTGCAATTATTGCAAAAATTCTGGTAGGAATGTCGCCGGTAGAAGATAAAATATATGATGTATACGACCCGTCGGCAGGTTCCGGTTCACTGGTTCTTCACCTTGCCCACGCATTGGGAAAGGGGAGCTTTGGAGACAAAGCGCAGGTTTATACACAGGACATTTCCGGTAAGTCCTCCAGATTTTTAAGAACCAATATGCTGCTTAACGGACTCACAAACAGTCTGGACAATATCATTGAGGGAGATACACTTGAAACGCCGGCGCATTATAAGGTGGCGCATGACCCCAGCTCAGGTGTAAAGCAATTTGATTTTATTACATCAAATCCTCCGTTCAAAATGGACTTCTCATCTACCAGAAATATTATTGAGCAGAAGTGGGAGGATTCCGAGGTAAGGGACGGAATAAAGAGATTTTTTGCAGGAGTACCCAGGATTCCGAATAAAAAGAAAGAATCAATGGGAGTATACCTGTGCTTTATTCAGCATATCCTTTGGAGCCTGAAAGAAGATGGGAAAGCCGCCATTGTTGTGCCGACAGGCTTTATAACGGCGCAGTCGGGTATTGAAAAGACGGTACGTCAGACCATCGTGGACAGGCACTGGCTGAGAGGCGTAATCTCCATGCCTTCAAATATCTTTGCAAATACAGGAACCAACGTATCAGTTCTCTTTATCGATAAATCCAATAAAGAGGGGAATATCATGCTGATAGATGCTTCCAAGCTGGGCGAAAAGAGGAAAGAGGGGAAGAACCAAAAGACTGTTTTACGTACTGATGAAGTAAAGAAAATAGAAGATACTTTTATTAATCAGGATGTAGTGGAGGATTTTAGCGTTTCCGTTACCTATGAGCAGATAGCGGAAAAGAACTATTCCTTATCTGCCGGTCAGTATTTCGAGGTGAAAATCGAGTTCGTGGAATTGTCGCAGGAAGCGTTTGAGGAAAGAATGTCGGCCTATTCTTCAAGGCTTGAAAAGTTATTCGCGGAAGGGAAATCTCTGGAGGATGAGATAAGACAGAGATTGGGGGAATTGAAGTATGAGTAAATTGTTTGAATGTGTGGAGATATTAGATTTCAAAAGAATCCCATTATCTGCGAAACAAAGAGAGGGGAAGGAAAAAATATATCCATATTATGGAGCTCAAGGAATTATAGACTATGTAGATGATTATCTTTTTGATGGAGAATATATTTTAGTTGCGGAGGACGGAAACAATTTAAAATCTTTAAACGAAAATATTGCAACATGGGCAGAAGGAAAATTTTGGGTAAATAATCATGCACATATATTAGGTAAAAAGCAAGGATATAATCTTAAATATATGTATTATCTAATAAATTCTTTGGATTTACGAGGATATATTACTGGTTCTGCACAACCTAAATTGAACCAAGATAATTTAGCTAACTTAAAGTTGGAGATACCTGACAAAACAATCCAAGACAAAATTGTTGGAATATTAAGTGCTTTAGATAAAAAAATAGAAATAAATCAGAAGGTTACAATAAAATTAGAATCAATGGTGAAAACCATTTATGATTATTGGTTTATGCAATTTGAATTTCCAAATGAAGAAGGAAAGCCTTATAAATCTTCTGGCGGGAAGATGGTCTGGAATGAAGAATTGAAAAGGGAGATTCCTGAGGAATGGGCAAATGGAACATTAGAAGATTTAGGAGAGATTGTTGCCGGAGGAACGCCTTCAACAAATCATCCAGAGTATTACTCAGAAAACGGGATTGCATGGATAACTCCAAATGATTTGTCAAATTCAAATGATAAGTATATTACACATGGCGAGCGGGATATATCAGAAATTGGAATAAATAACAGTTCGGCAAGACTGATGCCGGAAGGGACTGTATTATTAACTTCAAGAGCACCGATAGGATATTTAGGAATAGCGGCAAATGAAGTGTGTACGAATCAGGGGTTCAAATCTATAGTGCCTAATGGAAAATTTGGTTCCGAGTTTATCTATTATACTGTAGAAAAAATGATAGGATATTTGAAGTTGTTGGGTACTGGTTCAACATTTACAGAAATATCAAAGGCTGTTGTAGCAAAAGTAAAAATAGTTATTCCAGAGGAATTAATCGTTAAAAGATTTGAAGAAATGGTTTTAGATATTTGCGCTAAACGTAAGATTATAGAGAAAGAAAATAAGGAATTAGTCGCTCTTAGAGACTTCTTATTACCATTACTAATGAACGGACAAGTTAGCTTCAAAAGCTCATATATTGAGAAGAATGAGAATTTATAAATAAAGGATTGATTATATGACGAATTGCGGTGAGGGCAGGCAGGTATATATCAGGAAACTTGATGAAAATGATTATTCAGTATACAGAGAAGTAACCTATGCCCATTTCCATTACAAAAATGTGTTTACAGAGAAGTTTATGCAGACAATTTGGAAAGAGGTTAATGCCGCAAATGGTATTGCCAGCACCATTATTGAAAAAAGCACAGGCGAAATTTGCGGATTCTGCCAGCTTAAAAATGTGGATACTCCGACACCTGAAATAGGGATTGACATGAGGGACGGCTATATGGGAAAGAGATATGCGCAGGAAGCAGTAAAATTGTTGATGGATTATGCCAGTCGGCAGTATGATGTGGATTACTTTATCTGGAAGGCGAAAAAGACTAATTCCGTAAGTAGACATATAGCAGAAAAAGCAGGCGGCAGGCTTATTTCAGAAGAAGCGACGATGGAACAGTGGCTGATTGATTATGGCAAAGAGAAGGGGGTGTTGCAAGAGGAAGATATCTCTTATATTTGTACATACAAGATAGAAACAGTTTAAAAAGAAAACCCCCTTGTACAATCCCCCGTTTTATGCTTAAATATTAAATAGCGGTTTCACCCGCAATATAAAATAGCTAAGGACTTAAGTTCAATGAAAAGAAAAATAATTCTCACAGTACTTCTTTCCATGTTTCTCACAGGCTGCGGAGACAAAGAAGTAATCACGGTTGCCGGCATACAGTCAGAGGAAGGGCAGGAGCCGAAATACATAGAAATGCAGGAATTTGAATTAAAGGAAACCGCCCCCGAAAAGACAGGGGACAAGTCGGGTTACTGTGTGGTGCTGATACCGGAAGGCTTTCAGGAGTCGGAGGAGATTCCGGGAATGTATGTGCATGAGCGAAATCCCCTTGACTCGTCCAATGTTTACTATACGGTATCGGAAGGCAGCGGAGAGGGAAACATTTCTTCCGAGCTGACAGAGGCGGATTACAGAGAGAGCATAGAGGAAGCCTACAAGGCCAGCGGGCAGGACGTTCAGCTCAATATAGAATCCTTTGAAAAAATCGACATGGAAGGGATTCCGGGCTATAAGGTGCGGAGCAATTACCAGGTGGACGAGGAGACCATAGAGCAGGTGGCCTATATGATACTGGCGGATAATACCTACACCATTACATACAGTCAGATGGCGGATGACGAGCTTTTAGCCGATTTCGAGATATATGACGGGCAAATCCGGCTTGTAAGGGAAGAAGAAACCGGACTTGCAAAAAATCAGTAAAATAGATATTGACATTTGCAAAGCGGTATGTTATTGTAAGTAAGCATGTGATTCATGCAAAGGGAAGAAGCAGAGTATCCACTCTCACCCTGTGGCGATTGGGCTTACAGGCGTTCATATAATAAGATGTTTTATCAGCGGTTCCGGCAGGTACATGGAAGCCGAAGCATCAGGGCAGGCTGACAGCAGGAGCAGAGAGCCATTGTTAACGGTGCTGCGGAGCATAAAGCCGGTTTGATGGCCGGACAGTTTAAGGCGAAGCGGAGATTGATAATACATTTTATGAAATGGATTTTCAGGTGGATAGTTATGCTATCCACTTTTTTGGTATTTTACTTATGTAAGGGGAGGACACAGCCATTAGCGATTTATTCATTAACGAACAGATTAGGGACAGGGAAGTACGTGTAATCGGAGAGGACGGAGCACAGCTTGGGATTATGTCTTCGAGAGAAGCAATGCAGTTAGCGGAAGAGGCAGGCGTGGATTTGGTTAAGATTGCCCCCACAGCAAAGCCGCCTGTGTGCAAGCTGGTTGACTATGGCAAATACAAGTACGAGCAGACCCGTAAGGAAAAGGAAGCCAGGAAGAAGCAGAGGGTTATTGAAATCAAGGAAATCCGTCTGTCGCCCAATATCGATACCAACGACCTTAACACAAAGATAAGCGCCGCAAGGAAGTTCCTGAGCAAAGGGGACAGAGTGAAGGTGACGCTCAGATTCCGTGGACGCGAAATGGCGCATATGGCCAACAGCAAGCATATTCTGGATGATTTTGCGCAGGCATTGTCCGACGTATGCGTAATGGAGAAGCCGCCCAAGGTGGAAGGCAGAAGCATGACAATGTTTTTAACTGAAAAGCGATAGCCAGCCAGTTAAAATAGATGGAACAAAATTAATATACAGGAGGAAACAGTTATGCCCAAAATGAAAACAAGCAAGTCTGCTGCAAAGCGTTTTAAAGCTACAGGTACAGGTAAATTAAAAAGAAGCAAGGCATACAAGAGCCATATCTTAACCAAGAAGACGACCAAGAGAAAGAGAAATTTGAGAAAGCCCGCCATGACGGACAAGACCAATATCAAGAACATGAAGAAGATTTTACCTTATTTATAAGAAGTAAGGTTTGTACAATAAGCTGACTTGTAAAACGAGGACAGCGTTTGATGCAATAAGCTGACTTGTAAAGCAAGGGCAGCGTTTGATACAATAAGCTGGCTCGCGAAGCGAAGACAGCGTTTGATGTCATAAGGAGGATGTAAGAAATGGCCAGAATAAAAGGTGGTATGAATGCCAGAAGAAAACACAACAGAGTTTTAAAGCTTGCAAAGGGCTACAGAGGAGCCAGGAGCAAACAATATAGAATTGCAAAACAGTCTGTAATGAGAGCGCTCGCTTCTTCCTACGCAGGACGCAAGCAGAGAAAGCGTCAGTTCAGACAGCTCTGGATTGCACGTATCAATGCGGCGGCAAGAATGAACGGTTTGTCCTACAGCAAATTTATGTACGGACTTAAGCTGGCAGGCGTTGAGATTAACAGAAAGATGCTTTCCGAGATGGCAGTTAATGATGCCGAGGGCTTCAAGACACTGGCGGAGCTTGCCAAGAGCAAAATTTAAAAGGGATAAGAAACAAACGCAAAAGACCTTATTAGCTTAAGGTCTTTTTCTTAACAATAAGCTGGCTCGCGGAGCGTGACAGCGTTTGTTAACAATAAGCTGGCTCTCGAAGCGGGGCGGCGCCTTTAAGAAAGCTTTCGGAAAGGAATCGGATGAGGATGCTTGAAAATTTAAAACCTGAAAATGTTTTTTACTTTTTTGAAGAAATATGCAAAATTCCCCACGGCTCAGGGAATACAGGGCGGATAAGCGATTATCTGGTGAAATTTGCCGCCGACAGGGGACTGGAGCATTATCAGGATGAACTGGGAAACGTTATTATTATCAAGGAAGCGTCAAAGGGCTATGAAAACCATGAGCCTGTGATGCTTCAGGGACATATGGACATGGTCGCCGTGAAAAGGCCGGACAGCCCTGTTGACATGACAAAGGACGGCCTTATATTATCGGTGGACGGCGACAGGCTTTTCGCAGAGGGTACGAGTCTTGGAGGAGATGACGGCATTGCCGTGGCCTACGGACTGGCGCTCCTTGACGGAAGTTATCGGCATCCGAGAATCGAGCTGGTCATTACGGTGGATGAGGAAGTGGGAATGGACGGGGCAAGAGGCCTTGACGCAGCTCCCCTCAAAGCGAAAAGACTGGTGAATCTGGATTCCGAGGAGGAAGGGATTTTTCTTTCGGGCTGCGCCGGCGGCGCAAGGGTGAATATGCAGATTTCCGGCGTGTGGGAGAGCAAAAAAGGCGTTCCCTGTGAAATTCGCGTGGGCGGATTGAAAGGCGGACATTCCGGCGGGGAAATCCACAAGGAGCGGGGAAACGCCATCTGCATTCTGGGAAGGGCGCTTTACAGGCTTGGACTGGATATGGAGGTGTCCGTGGCTGATTTTGCAGGCGGCGTTGCGGATAATGCTATTCCCACCGATGCCTGCGCCAGGCTTGTAATCTCAAAACCGGAAACGACGGATAAGGAATGTCAGCAGAAAGCGGAAAGCATCTGCAAAGCCATAAATGCGGAGCTGCGGGAAGAACTGGCGGACAAGGACGAGGGTGTCAGCATTGAAATTACCTTTGAGCCGGTATCGGAAACAAAGGTGCTCGCCGGGGACGCCGGGAAAAGAGCAATCGCCCTGCTAAATACATTACCTTACGGCGTGCAGGCCATGAGCTTTGCAATGCCCGGGCTTGTGGAAACCTCTCTGAATCCGGGACTTTTGTCTGTGAAGGAAAAGGCCGGCAGGCCGGCGGTTTGCGTGGGGATTTCTGTCCGCAGCAGTCTGGAAAGCGCAAAGGCGGCTCTGATTGCACGGCTTGAGACGCTGGCAGGACTGGCGGGAGCCGGAACTGAGATAACCGGCGATTATCCGGGCTGGGCGTTTAAGAAAGACTCACCCCTGCGGGATAAAATGTGTGAGGTATATGAAAAATTATATAAAAGCAAGCCCGTGATTCAGGCGATTCATGCGGGCGTGGAGTGCGGCCTTCTGGCGCATAAAATACCGGGGCTTGACTGCGTCTCCATCGGGCCTGATATGAAAAATATCCACACCTTTGAGGAGGAACTCAGTATTTCGTCCACGGAGCGGGTTTGGGATTATCTGGTTTGTCTGCTTTCGGAGCTTTAATTTTTTAAAACGCGTATCATTTCGGCGGCGGCTGGCCGCCAAAGCGGCGCGGAAATGGGGAAAAATATGAATTTAAATAGAAAAAACATAAGAAAAATCAGAGGTCTTATCCTCTTTACAGGTCTGGTGATTCTTGGGCTTATGAAGTTTGATGTGCTTTGCGGTGTCCTGGTTTTTGTGGTTGGGATTTTAAGGCCTTTCCTTGTGGGCGGAATGATTGCTTTTGTGATTAACCTTCCCATGAGCTTTTATGAGAAAAAGCTTTTTAAAAACGGGCAGCTCAAGGGAGGAGCGGGCAGGGTACTAAACAAGTGCAGCAGGGGAATAAGCCTTCTTCTCGCGTATCTGTCGGTAATTCTGGCAATTACGCTGGTGGTGGTTACGGTGATTCCCCAGCTTGTAAGCACAATTAAGGACCTTGCCAACGAGATTCCCATATTCTGGAATAATGTAATTACCGAACTGGAGATAATTTTTGCCGCAAATCCGGAGCTGCTTCAAATACTGTCAGAGGCTGAGGATATCCAGATTGACTGGCAGGGACTTATCACCACAGTGGTGGATTTCCTCAGAAACGGCATGGGAAGTATGCTGAACTCCACGTTTTCTGTGGCAGGCAGCATTATCAACAGTACGGTAAACTTTTTTATTTCCCTGATTTTCTCCATTTATATTCTGGTACAGAAGGAAAAGCTGGGAAATCAGTTTACAAGGCTGTTAAAGGCGTATACCAGTTCAAAAATATGTAAAGGAACCTTAAAGGTGTTTGGCCTGCTGAACCGCAATTTCAGCAATTTCATTACCGGACAGTGCACCGAGGCAATTATACTCGGTTTGATGTTCGTGGTTTCCATGACGATTTTCCGGTTTGACTATGCGGTAATGACAGGCGTATTGATTGCATTTACGGCGCTTATCCCCATTGTGGGCGCCTTTATTGGGTGCTTTGTGGGAGCGTTCCTGATGCTGGTGGACGACCCTGTAAAGGCGTTCTGGTTTGTGATTTTGTTTGTGGTTCTCCAGCAGATAGAGGGAAATCTGATTTATCCCCATGTGGTGGGGAACTCCGTGGGACTGCCTTCCATATGGGTGCTTGCGGCCGTTACCATCGGCGGCAGCCTTATGGGCGTTTTCGGAATGTTGGTTTTCATCCCTCTGTTATCTACGGTTTACATGCTTTTAAGGGAGGATGTGAACAGAAGAAACGGGAAGAACGGCAGCTTGCCGGCTTTGGAGGCTGTCCCGGATACATCCGAAGAAGGTCGGTAAATGCTGAATTTTGCGAATTTATTGACTCTTATACACCTCTGTGATAAAATAAAAAACATTGAAAGCATTTTAAGCGTGTTTTGAAGGAATCACAGAGGTGTGTTTATGGGACGGGGATGTGTATACATTTATTGCGGCGACGGTCACGGAAAATCACCGGCAGCGCTCGGCAGGGCGGTGCTTACGGCTGCACAGGGGAAAAATGTGGTTATCATTCGGTTTCTCAGAGGGAGAGGGATTTCCGAAAACTATTTAAAGCAGCTTGAGCCTGAAATCAAAATGTTCCGTTTTGAAAAATCGGACAAATTTTACGACAGGCTTTCCGACGAGGAAAAGGCGGAGGAAATTTTCAATATCAAAAACGGCATTAATTTTGCCAAAAAGGTTCTGACCACCGGGGAATGTGATTTGCTGATACTGGACGAAATTCTCGAGTTAATCGACAATCAGATTATTACGGTGGGCGAGCTCAAAAATCTTCTGGACGCGAGAGACGACGAGACGGATATTATCCTGACAGGCGTATCCTTTAACGATGAGATATGTATGCTGGCGGACGAGGTTTCAAAGTTTGAAACGATTAAGATGAAAGAGGAAGCCGGCGATGATGAGTAAAACTGGCAATTTCGGTACAACTTGCCAAGTGTAGCAGCTCCGTCTTTTTGAAGATGGATTCTGCGGCATTTTTTGCAAGATATGAGGCATAAAATCACAGCATCTGTGCATTGACAGCTATGGTGCGGGATGCTATGATATTTTCAGGTAAACAATTTCATAGAATAAAGAGATAGAGGTTGCGTGTTTTATAAGTAGCTTTTCGGATGTGGCAGGCACAAAAGAAGAAAAGCAAAAGGAAAAGACGCCGAAGGAATCCGGTATCCTGCGGACAGATTCCTGGGCATACGGCAAAGAGCCGTATGACTGTCATCAGTCCAAAGACTGCCGGTAAGTCCGGCAAAGTTTGGCAGCTTAGAGGTTGTTGACTGATGGGGCGCTATCCGATGGAAGGTACTTAATTATAATCGGTGTGCGCTGTGTACATCGATTTTTGTTTCAATAAACAGGAGGTAGATTATGGCTGTTTTTACAGGTGCGGGTGTCGCGATTGTCACCCCTTTTAAAGAAAACGGAGAAGTGAATTACGAGAAGTTCGGGGAACTGATTGAAGACCAGATTGCCGGCGGGACGGATGCGATTATTGTCTGCGGTACTACAGGAGAGTCCTCCACCTTAGACCATGAGGAGCATCTTGCCGTGATTAAGTATTGTATCGAAAAGGTTGCCGGGCGGATTCCCGTGGTAGCCGGAACCGGTTCAAACTGCACGGAAACGGCGGTGTATCTCTCCACGGAAGCGGAAAAGTACGGTGCGGACGCGCTGCTTTTGGTAACGCCCTATTACAACAAGGCCACCCAGAACGGGCTCTTTAAGCACTACAAGACCATTGCAGATTCGGTGAAGATTCCCTGCATTCTGTATAATGTGCCCAGCCGTACAGGCTGCAACATTGCGCCGGAGACGGTGGTAAGGCTCTGCAGCGAAGTGGAAAATATTGTGGGCGTCAAGGAAGCCAGCGGCAACATTTCCCAGATAGTGAAGCTGATGTCCATAGCGGACGGCAGGGTGGATTTGTATTCCGGTAACGACGACCAGATTGTGCCGCTGCTTGCGTTAGGCGGCATAGGCGTGATTTCCGTTCTTTCCAATGTTGCTCCTAGGCAGACCCATGATATCTGCGAGAAGTTCTTTAACGGCGACGTGGCGGGAAGCTGCGCGGAGCAGCTCCGTGCGATTCCTCTGTGCAACGCGCTGTTTAGCGAGGTAAATCCCATTCCCGTCAAGAAGGCGCTGAACCTGATGGGAAAAGAAGTCGGGCCTCTGCGCGCCCCTCTTACGGAGATGGAGGAGGAAAATGCGGCGAAGCTTGAAAAGGCAATGAAGGAATACGGAATTCTGTAAACGGGAACGAGGGCTTTCGGGCCAGTAGAAAGGCAGGTTTCATGACAAATATTATTTTACACGGATGTAACGGCAAGATGGGAAAGACCATCGCCGGATTAATTGAAGAAGATGGGGAAATTGCAATTGCCGCGGGTGTTGACGCCTTTGACGACGGAAAAAATCCCTTTCCGGTGTTCAAAAATATCAGCGAATGCGACGTAAAAGCGGACGTTGTCATTGATTTCAGCGTGGCGGCGGCCATGGACGGTCTGCTTTCCTGGTGCATGGAAAAGGAAATCCCCTGCGTGCTCTGCACCACGGGGCTTTCGGATGAACAGCTTGAAATGGTAAAGAAGCTGTCCGAAAAGACGGCGGTTCTAAAGTCCGCCAACATGTCCCTTGGCATCAATATGCTGATGAAGCTTTTAAAAGAGGCGGCGGCGATTTTAAAGCCTGCCGGTTTTGATATTGAAATTGTGGAAAAGCACCACAGGCTGAAGCTGGACGCACCCAGCGGTACGGCGCTGGCTCTGGGGGACTCCGTTAACGAGGCTCTCGGCGGCGATTATGAGTATGTTTTCGACAGGAGTGAAAGAAGGGCGAAGCGTCCCGAAAAGGAAATCGGCTTCTCGGCGGTAAGAGGCGGCAGCATTGTGGGAGAGCATGATGTGATTTTTGCGGGAACCGACGAAGTAGTCACCTTTTCCCATTCCGCTTACTCCAAGGCGATTTTTGCCAAAGGGGCGATTGCGGCGGCAAAGTTCTTAAAGGAAAAGCCTGCCGGATTATACGATATGAGCCATGTCATCGGCTGAAAGGGCGCTGCGAAGTATAAATTCTTCACAGGAAAATTTGTGTCTGCGCCCGAACTTGAGGGCTGCCGACAGAAATGAGGGATTCTTGTATGAAAAAAAGTGAACTTCAATTGATGGAGCTGAAATATTTAAAAAGCCTTGCCAACCAGTATCCCGATATTGCCTCCGCGTCAACGGAAATCATCAATTTACAGGCGATTTTAAACCTGCCCAAGGGCACGGAGCATTTTATGACGGATATCCACGGGGAGTACGAGCAGTTTAACCACGTGCTCAAAAACGGCTCCGGCGCGGTGAGACGCAAGATTGACGAGGAGTTTGGCAATACCTTAAGCAATAAGGATAAGAAATCTCTGGCGACACTGATTTATTATCCCCGTGAAAAGCTGGACATTGTGGAGCGCGAGGAGGAAAATATCGAGGACTGGTATAAGATTACCCTCCACAGGCTGGTGCAGATTACCAAGCGGGTGGCCTCTAAGTATACCCGCTCCAAGGTGCGGAAGGCAATGCCGAAGGAGTTCTCCTATATCATTGAAGAACTGATTACGGAAAAATTTGATATTTCCGACAAGGAAGGCTATTATAACGAGATTATCCATACGATTATCCGAATTGGGAGAGCGCCGGAGTTTATTGAGACCCTGAGCAACCTGATTCAAAGGCTGGTAATCGACCATCTTCATATTGTGGGAGATATTTTTGACAGAGGGCCCGGCCCCCATATCGTTATGGATACACTGGTGCATTACCATTCGGTGGACATTCAGTGGGGAAACCATGATATTGTATGGATGGGAGCGGCATGCGGGCACCTGCCCTGTATTGCCACGGTGCTTCGTATTGCGGCAAGATACGGCAATCTGGACACCCTGGAGGACGGATACGGGATTAACCTGATTCCCCTTGCAACCTTTGCCCTCGACAAGTATCAGGACGTTGACTGCTCGGCCTTTGCGGTGAGATACAATACGGATTACAATACCAAGGATTTGAGCCTGGATATGAAGATTCACAAGGCAATCACCATTTTGCAGCTCAAGCTGGAGGGACAGGTGATTAAGCGCCATCCTGAATTTGAGATGGACGACAGGCTTCTTCTGGATAAAATTGATTTTGAAAAAAAGACGGTTTTGATTAACGGGCAGGAGTATCCTATGAGGGATACGGATTTTCCTACCGTAAATCCCGCCGACCCCTACAGCCTGACGGCGGACGAGGAACAGATGATGGAGCGGCTGCGCCATGCTTTCTTAAAGTGTGAAAAGCTGCAGCGGCACGTGCGTTTCCTTTACACCAACGGGGGACTGTATAAGGTTCATAATTCCAACCTGCTTTATCACGGCTGTATGCCTCTTGACGAGGACGGGAATTTCAAGTCGGTGAATATTGACGGCAAAAAGTACCGGGGAAGGGAGCTCTACGACGTTCTGGACAATTATGCCAGAAAGGGGTACTATTCCAAGAATGACCCGGCGGGAATGAGAAGGGCGCAGGATTATATCTGGTATATCTGGACCGGCCCAAATTCGCCGGTGTTCGGCAAGGATAAAATGGCTACCTTTGAGAGCTATTTTGTGGAGGATAAGGAAGTCGGGAAGGAAACCAAAAACAACTATTATTCTCTCCTTGACAAGGAAGATGTGGTGGACAGGATTCTGGAGGAGTTTGGTCTGGACGCGGAAAAGTCCCATATCATCAACGGCCATGTTCCTGTGGAGCGGAAAAAGGGCGAGACGCCCATCAAGTGCGGCGGAAAGCTCCTTATCATAGACGGGGGATTTTCCAAGGCATATCAGGGGAAAACGGGGATTGCAGGCTATACTCTGATATCCGATTCCCACGGAATGCGTCTGGTTGCCCACGAGCCCTTTGAATCCATGGAGGCCGCAATATCCCGTGAGTCCGATATCTTTTCGGATTCCACGTCGGTGGAAATTGCGCCGGTAAGAATCCGGGTGGCGGATACGGACAGCGGAACGGATTTGAAAGACAGAATTATTCAGCTTGAAAGACTTCTGCGCGCCTACCGGGACGGAACCATTGTTGAAAAATAATTTTCCGCACATGGATTTTGGATATGCTGCGGAATACGGATTTTCCATGCATAAAAAACTCTGTGCAAATATTTCTATTTACACAGAGTTTTTCAAAGTGCAGGAAAGTCAGGTTACTTTCTTGTGGTATTCCTGGCAGTAGTGGTTCCGGTTGCGTTATTGTTGTTATTATTGCCGTCGCCTACCATGTCGTCCGTGATATCGGATACGCCGTCGGCGATATCGTCCACAACATTGCCCACCGCGTCGCCGGCGTCATCCAAAATAGAATCCCCGTCGTTAGCGGTTCCGGTGGTCGCGCTGTTGACATTACCGTTAGTACCGTTGTCTGTGGTGCTGCCTGTTGTGTTACCTGTGCCGGTGGTATTTCCTGTAGTGCTGCCGTTTGTTCCGGTGGTATTGCCCGCCGTATCGGTATCGTTACCCATAGTACCGTCGGTGATATCGGCATCGTTATTGTCAGCGTTTACGCCGCCGTTTGCCGTATCGTTCGCATCTGTGTCCGTATTACTGCCGACAGTGCCGTTTGCCGTACCGCTGCCGGTTCCGGCGTTATTATTTGTTGTACCGTTTTCAGTGGTGTTGGTATTTCCCGCCATGTCATTTTCATTCTTGTTTTTATCAGTTCCGCAGGCTGTAAAAATGCAGAGCATTCCAAGGACAAGAGATACCGTAATAAGCTTTCTTACGTTTTTCATAATGACCTCCATTTTCTGGTTTAAATAAACAGATTTATGACCGCCTATTTAAGCCGCACCTCTATTATATAAGAACTGCATTATTTTCAGTTCTGTTGCTATTATGTGCAGAATGAATAAAAATATTCAAAGGGTGTAAGATTGAAAATTGAAATTTTCAATCCAAAGAGTTTGTGTCTGCACGGCATCCATAAACTCCGTCATGCGCAAAAAAGCTGCGCAGAAATGAGGAAAAAAATGAAATTCAGACCATGTATTGACATTCATAACGGAAAAGTAAAACAGATTGTTGGCGGAAGTCTTACCGATAATGACGACAACGCAAAAGAAAATTTTGTGGCCGAAAAGGACGCCGCCTTTTTTTCACAGTTATATAAGGATAAAGGACTTCGGGGCGGGCATATTATATTGCTGAACCCGGCGTCAAGCGGTTATTATGAAAAGACCAGACAGCAGGCTCTTTCGGCGCTTTTGGCTTATCCCGGAGGATTTCAGGCTGGCGGAGGAATCACGCCTGAAAATGCGGAAATTTTTTTAAATGCGGGCGCTTCCCACGTGATTGTCACCTCCTATGTATTTAAAGACGGAAAGTTACATTATGACAGGCTGGAGGAAATGAAACGGGCGGTGGGGAAGGAGCGTCTGGTGCTGGACTTAAGCTGCCGCAAAAGGGAAAATGATTATTATATTGTAACCGACAGGTGGCAGAATTATACGGATGTGAGGCTGACGGAGGAGACGCTTGACGCACTTTCGGAGAGCTGCGACGAATTTCTGGTTCATGCAGTGGACGTGGAGGGAAAGGCGCAGGGCATTGAGGAAGAACTGGTGAAAATGCTCGGGAAGGCAGGGCGGATTCCGGTTACCTATGCGGGAGGAGTCCATGATTTTACCGATTTAAAAAAGCTGAAAGAGTCAGGGCGCGGGAAAGTGGACGTCACCATTGGGAGCGCGCTGGATTTATTTGGCGGGGACATGAAACTGGACGATGTGCTGGCATATCTGGCGGAGGATTCCACTTGCAGGGCCGGCCGGTAAAACTCCGCATCCGCCTGACTCATTGCCTGCGGGAACAAACGCTGTCGCGCTCCGCGAGCCAGCTTATTGTTAATAAAAAGCCGTGACTGGCCCGCTGCAGAGCCGTCACGGCTTTTATATATGATTACTGTTCCTCCAATTCTTCATAAAACCGGCAGCCGCACCGTCCATGTTCCTTCACATGATAGAGCGCCGTATCCGCCCGCTGGTAAAGGTCGTCTGTGAAGCCCAGTTCAGAGAAAGCGCCACCCACGCTTAAGGAAACCTTCGGGAGAGAGTCCGACGGGTTCATAAGGGTCTCGTTCATTGCCACAATTTTACTTTGAATCATCGGAGCCAAATCCGGGGAGACGTCTGCAATAATTATTGCAAATTCATCGCCGCCGATTCTGGCGGGGTAGTCTGTGGCACGGAAGCTTTCTTCCAGCAGCCTGGCAACCTTTTTGAGAACCATATCGCCGACTTCGTGGCCGTAGCCGTCATTAATCAATTTGAATTTATCCACGTCAATAATGAGGAAAGCCAGCGGTTTGGGGTTCAGCTGGAAAAACTGCTTTAATTTGTCAAAGGCGCCGCGGTTGATGATGCCCGTAAGGGGGTCATGCTCCGCCTGATAGCGGAGAGTCGCTTCATTGGCGGTGTTAAGCTCATAGATGCTGTTATAGGTAAGCGCCAGATATTTAAATTCGTAAGAGCCGATAATCTCCAGCTTTTTTTCATCCTTGATATTGTTTACATAAATTTGCAGAGGTTTAACAATCAACTGGATAATCATAATAAACGTGAGGACATTTTCCACAAAAAGAATGCTGATTAAAACCTGCTGCCTTGTCAGAGCCTTCTTTAAATCCAGGGTGCTGTCGGTCTGCAGCTTTTTGTGAGTGTCCAGAATGTGGGTGAGAAAATAAGAGACGTTTGTCTCTATGTTCAGCTTGACTTCCTGATAGGAAGCGCCGAAAACGATATCATGGGCCTTATCTGTCATTTCCTCGGAGTTTAAAAGGAGGTCTGCCGACGATAACTCCATGTTTTGAATTTCCTCGGGAATATCTATAGGCAGCTCTGAAAGCAAATCTTTCAGATGATGCCCTGACGCCTCCGAAACCAGCATCATGGAATAAATCTCCCGCCCGACCAGTTCGTTAGACTTATCCAGGGCTTCCTGAAGGTGGATAAAAGCCTCGTCGTCGGCATGATGGGAGCGCAGCGCGTCAATCGCCGCTTCCCGGTTCTGGTCAATCAGTATTTCCCGGAAATATGCCTCAAGATATTCAGACTTCCCGGTCAGGGCATAGAGCCTTGCCTGCTCTGTGAGATAATCAGAGTATTCCTGTACAAGGTCGGCGTTGTGCTCGCAGGTGACAAACTGCTCTGTTGCGGAGACAAGATTTGAAAAATAATGCGAAGCATAAAATGTGGCGTAAATAAGCAGCAGATACAAAATGCATGCCACAAAAATCATGGCAAGATTTAAAGAGCGTATTTTGATACCTTTAATTGACTTGTTTCTGTTTTCTTCCATTTATGTAACCTCCATTTTAACAAATATCCTGCCGCCATGCGGGAATTTATCTATAAAAAAAGCCATGTGCGGGTTCTCAACAGCCTGCACACAGCTTTTATTAGCTTAATCCGATAAAACAATATTGCCAGTTCTAAATAAAATGAATCATTTATATTTAAGAAGATGCACATCGTGTTACTGATTAATGCGTTATAAATCGTGTAATACCAATTATAACTTTGTTACGTTTACGGCCTGAGGTCCTTTTTCGCCATTTACGATATCAAACTCTACGGAAGCGCCCTCCTCAAGAGACTTGAAGCCTTCCATTTTGAGTCCTGAATAATGTACGAAAACATCGTTGCCAGACTCGTCAGAAATGAAACCGTAGCCTTTTTGGTTGTTAAACCATTTTACTGTACCTTTGTTCATCGTGATACCTCCAAAAAAAATAAGTAAATAGTGTATGTCGCAGAAATTCTGCATTCAGAAATCACGCAACATACATAGAATAGCACACCTGTTCCTAAAAGTAAAGTAGATAATATCAGAATCGTAGGTTCTTTTTGTAAATTTGTGCAAAACGACAAAAAAAGATGATTTTCGACCCCGAAATTGCCAAAAATAGTAAATAAAGTTGCGGCAATTGGTGTCCTATGGTACAATGGATTGCGTTGGAGAGTGCGGGCGTTACTGCATCTTATACAGGAACCGGCAGCCCCCGCCCCGACAGAAAATTATTGGCTGGAGGTGACAAGCAGATTATGAGCGAACAGTCCGGGAGAAAACGAAAATACGCGCTCCTTCTGGTAACCGAAAAATCGGACGGCACAATAAAAAAACATACCATACATTCAGCGGCGGTTGAAGCGGCGGCGGCGGTACTTTTTATTTTGCTGGTTGCGGTTATCTGTAAATTTGTCTATGATTCCATCATGATTAAGGACATCAGACAGGAGCTGATAAACCAGATAGTCACGATAAACGACTTGACGGATGAAAACGAAGCGCTTACCATGGAGAATTCCACCCTTTCAAGCAAGGTGACGGTCTTAAGCGAGGCTGTCAGCAAAAAGACGGAAGCGGAGGAGGCCATGACGCAGGAGGCAATAGAAAGCGCGCTGCCGAAGGGATTTCCCCTGAGCGGCTCCGCAGTCATGACGGAAGCGTCAGAGGGGAATCCAATGCTGATTTTCAGCGCGGCGGCGGGAATAAACGTACTTACCACGGGTACAGGAACGGTTGTAAGCGTGGATGTGGACGAAACATATGGAAACAAAGTAATTATTGACCACGGAAACGGATATCAGTCCATTTACCGGAACGGCGGTACGGCGCTTGTGAAAAGCGGAGAGGTGCTGGGAAAAGGATATATTCTGTTCAGAATAGGAAAGGATAATCAGGAGCTTGGCTACCAGATTATGGAGAACGATGAATATATTGACCCCATGACGTTAATTGACATAAACGGATAGTCCCCCGGGATTATCCGTTTATCAAAAGGTTACTGTTTTTCCGACAGGCGTCCGAAAACCAGGTCGTAGCCCTCATTTCCATAATTCAAGGAACGGTTCACACGGCTGATTGTGGCTGTGGAAGCGCCTGTCTTTTCCGCTATTTCAAGGTATGTACAGTGCTTTTTCAGCATGGATGCAACCTCATACCTCTGAGAGAGGGAGAGAAGCTCGTTGACGGTGCACAAATCCTCAAAAAAACTATAGCACTCTTCTTTGCTTTGCAGGCACAAAACAGCCTCAAAGAGATGGTCAACAGAAGATGTCTGTATTTTTTTGTTCATTATAAAAATGCCTCCCAATAAAATATATTCGTACAGTGAAATTTTAACATATTAAAGTTTTAAAGTAAAGGAAAAGGATGAAAACAAGAAACAAAGGAAAAAGATTAAGCGGTTATTTAAAGGACTATGTGGTTTTTGATTTGGAGACCACGGGGGTAAACCCGGACAGGGACGACATCATCGAGATATCGGCGGTAAAGGTCCGCGACCATGTGATAACGGAGGAGTATTCCACGTTAGTCAATCCGGGAAAGCATATACCGGCAGGAGCGACGGCAGTAAACGGGATTACCGACGATATGGTGGCGGACGCGCCGGATATCGGTACGGCTATAGCCGGGTTTGTGGAATTTATCGGGGAGAGCGTTCTTGTGGGGCACAATATTCACACCTTTGATACGAACTTTGCGTATGACGCCATGTGGAATACCCTGAAAAAGGAGCTCAAAAACGATTATATCGACACCCTGTTCATGGCGAGAAAGTGCCTGCCAAAGCTTTGCCATTACAAGCTGACGGATATTTCCAGCCATTTTAACATAGAAACAACGGGCGCCCACAGAGCGTTAAACGACTGTGTGATGAACCAGAAGTGCTATGAGGAGATGGGAAAGATTCTTGTGGAGATGGAAGCGGCCGCTTCCCGCAGACAGGCAAATGGCATGGGGAACGCAGGCGGGGAGGATGAGGAATTTGTCTGCCCGAGATGCGGGGGTATGCTGGTGAAAAGGAAAGGGCAGTACGGATATTTTTACGGGTGCAGCGGATTTCCGGGGTGCAGGTTTACGAGGAATATCAGGTAGAGGAATAACAGACGATTGAAAGACAGCCAGCGGGACGTTCCGGCAAATTACACCTGAACGTCCCGCAAATGAAAGCTACAGCAGTTCCATATTTATAGCCTGCTCTGTGAATCCATATTTGGAATACATTTCATATGCCGCTTTATTTTTCGCATTGACCTGCAGCTCGATTCCGTCAAAGTGTTTCTGTTCCTTGATTTGCCTTACTTTTTCAAAAAGCAAATGCCCAATCCCCATTCCGCGGTAATTTTCATCAACTGCCATGCTGTCAATGAAAATTACATTTCTTGTAACAAGCGATGGGTTCCCGATGCGCTGAAATACTAATTCTATAATGCCGACCACAATTCCGTCGGCTTCAGCGACAAAAAACGTATCTTCACTGACAATTTTTTCAAATATATCCTTTGGTATTATGTTATTGTTGGACTTATAGATATCAGGCCGCCATTCAACATGCATGTTATGAACCTGATTCATTATCCTGATAACAGCTTCCCAATCTTTTATCGCTGCATTTCTGACAAGGCAATTCATATTTTTCCCCATTTCTGCCCGCTGCTTTGTTGCGCAAGGCCAACCTGGCTTCTCAGGATTGTGGATACAGCGCAGACACAAACTTGCAGAGCTTACCTTTGCAAACAGCTAGCTAAGCCGTCACCCCTGCCGCGATGCCCTGCTGACAGACAGGAGTTTTTGCCTCATTTCGTCCTCAATCCGTAAAAGCTCCGTCTCGGCGCTCCGTCTCTTTGCACGGCCGTCCTCCTGAATCTTCAAAACCTCATCTAGGGTGCTGATAAGGGTCTGGTTGGTGGCGGTTAAGGTTTCAATATCCACAATGCCGCGCTCGCTTTCCCTTGCCGTTTCAATGGTGGCGGTCTTTAAGGTCTCGGCATTCTTTTTGAGCAGAGCGTTGGTCATGTCGGTGACTTCCTTCTGCGCTCTTGCGGCTTCGCTTGAATGATTCAGTCCGATGGCGATTACCATCTGGCTTTTCCACAGGGGAATGGTGTTTACAAGAGTGGACTGGATTTTTTCCGACATGGCGGTATCGTTGCTCTGGATTAAGCGAATCTGGGGCGCCATCTGCATGGAAATGGTTCTGGTGAGCTCCAAATCGTAAATCTTTTTCTCGAAACGCTCGCACATGGCGGCATAGTCGTTGGCGGCCTGGGTATCCTCGGGGAGGCCGCTCTGTTCGGCTTTCGCAAGAAGGGCGGGAAGCTCCGTGCCTCTTGCCTGCGAGAGCTTCTGCTTGCCGGCAAGGATGTACATGGACAGCTCCTTGAAGTAGTTGAGGTTCAGCTCATACATTTTATCCAGCATGGCGGCGTCCTTAAGGAGAGTTACCTGATGGTTCTCCATCACCTTGCAGATTTTGTTGATGTTGGCCTCCGCCTTGTTGTATTTCAGCTTCATGTTTTCCAGCTTATTGGAGCTTTTTTTGAAAATGCCGAGAAATCCCTTTTCTTCTTCCTCGTCAAAATCCCGTAGCTCGCTTACCACGCTGGCAAGCATCTGGCCGATTTCTCCCATATCCTTTGTGCGCACGTTATTTAATGCGCTTTCCGAAAAATCTGCAATTTTTTTCTGGCTGCCCGCGCCGTACTGCATGACGAGCTGGGTGTTGGTGATATCAATCTGGGAGGCGAAATCGTCTACCATTTTCTGTTCCTGTGGTGTCAGAACCACCTCGGGGATTTTCGGAGCCTCCTCAGGCGTCGTAAGCACCTCGTTTTTTTCCTCCGGCGTTTGAGCAAAGGGCTCAAATGTGAGGGAAGGGGCCTCGTTTAACATTTCATCTAAATTACTCATTTCGTACCTCCTGCTTTCATTTCCATTTCATTCATCAGACCTTCTCTGGCAAGCATGGTTTTCAAAACCTGCGCGTCGGTGGTTGCGTCAAACACCGCATCCTGGAACAGGTTGTTTAAAAGCTCCGTAAACGCCTGATTGATGGTGTCCAAAGTGTTCTCTATTTCAGCCTTTGCGGCAAGGATTTCCTCTCCGGGGGAGCTGATTTTATCGAATTCCTCATAGGTTTCCACCAGCTTTAAGGTGGTGGGAAGATAGTAGTCCATTAATTTGTGCATACGGCTCATCTGCTCGGGATGCTGCCGAACGCTCTCAAAGATTTCCTTCAAAAGGGTTTCAAGACGGAACAGCTTGCCGGAAATCACTTCTCCGGGAATCTTGTCGTTTAATTCCCGCAGCTTGCGGATACATTCCATGCCCTCGCTGACCATGGCGTTTAATTCGGATACCTGGCCGTCTGCATTGGGGGAAGCTTCCTGTGTGTGATATTCCCCCGCCGTTTGTGCGCCTTTGGCATTCTGCGCCTGCTGCGTCTGGCCGGAAAATTCCCCTTTGCCGGCAGCGCGGCTTTCCGCCTCCCGCTTCCTGCGGTTATCCTCAGTTTCCAAATACTGCCTGTAAACGTTGTCGCTTAACATAAAACAGGTCTTTTGTGTGTCCAGATGACCCTCCGGGAACATGCCAAGACTCAGCATTTTCTGGATATCCCTTGCGACATAGCGGGTGCTTTTCCCTATGCTGGCGGCCAGATGCTCGATTTCACCGTACATTTTATCGCCGCAGAGCTGCATATAGCGTCTGGCACGGCGCAGACGTTTGCCCTGACTGGTGCCAAGGCGCACCATTCCGCCGAAAATTGCCAGAAAAATCAGATTGACTATCCAGCCGGCCGGTGAGAGCAGCGTACCGCCGAGAAAAACCGCACCGATACGAATGAGCGTAATAAAGGAAGTGACTCCAAGGCCGATGCCGCCGAAAACCTGATAAAGAACGTTGGAAACGTTGCCCACCTTTTTAAATTTAATCAGGGAAAGATTTCCAAGCTTGTCTTTTAACTGATTTTGTCCACGCATTAAGGCTTCCTTCTGCCTTAGCATCTGCGCCTTTCCCCGCCGGAGCTGCTCCTCCTGCCGCCGCATCTGCTCCTGCCTGCGCCGGAGCTGTTCTTCCTGTCTGCGCTGCATGTGCCGCTGCCAGTCATGCTGAAGCTTTTGCTGCCGCAGCTTTTCTTTTTCAAAAGGAGAAAAGGCTTTTCCGGTATTTTCCTCTGAAAATGCCTCTGAGGATTCCCGGCTCTTTGGCGGAGGGTCTGCTCCCGGGGTAAAGCTGATGCCCACCTCGTTTAGGGTATTGACCACGGTGCCGGTTACCAGGTCGTTTAATTGCGTGAAATCCCCGCTTTGAAGCGCGTCCGCAAGAGCGCCCTTAAACTGTTCCCCCAGCCCGGACCAATTTTGTCTGTCACTCATTATGTTAAAACCTCGCAGATAATTTCATATGTTGCAGCTTTTATTATCACACAACAACTTTTACTTATCAATACTGAATGTTTACAATTTGATGCTTTTTTCGCGCGTTTTTTGTGATACGATATGATAGATGCAGTATGCGGGGGGAGCGTGTGATGAAAACGAAAATTCTGGTAATAGAAGACGACAGTTCCATTTCGGAGCTGATTTGTATGAATCTGGAGGCGGCCGGGTATCGGGCGCTGCCGATTATGGACGGGCTTTGTGCGGAGCGCTTTCTCAAAGGCATGATAAGCGGCGGTAAAGGAGAGGGCGGGGAGGCGGCGGAGGAAGACGTTGCCCTTGCCCTTGTGGATGTGATGCTGCCGGGAAAAGACGGCTTTGAGCTGATGGAGGATTTTCAGGCGGCGGGAATTCCGGTGATTTATCTGACCGCAAAGGACGACGTGCTTTCCAAGGTTCACGGACTGAAAGCCGGGGCGGAGGACTATATCGTAAAGCCCTTTGAGATACTGGAGCTTTTGGTGCGGATGGAAAAGGTGCTGAAACGGACCGGGCGCAGCAGGGAAAAAATTCAGATTCGGGATGTGGTGATTGACTTGAAGGAGCACAGCGTGACGAAAGCGGGAGAGAAAGTGGCGCTAAAGCCCATGGAATACGAGCTTTTGGTGACGCTTGCCGGAAGCAAAAACGTGGCCTTTTCCAGAGAGGAGCTTTTGAACCGTATCTGGGGCACCGACTATATGGGGGAAACAAGAACCGTGGACGTGCATATCGGCCAGCTCCGCAAGAAGCTGGGCTTTCATGATGTGATTCGAACGATATCCAAGACAGGGTATCGTCTGGAGGATTTGGATTAAATGAAGCTTTGGAAAAAACTGTCTGTGGTCACCGTGGCGGTTTTGTCGGCGGCGACTCTTGCATCGGGAGCGGCGATTATTAACCGTTCCGTCCAGTATAATCAGGAAAAAACAATGGAAAGCGGCAGGCAGCAGCTCGAGTCCACGGCCTATGCGCTTTCAAGGGAGCTGGAATACGGGCCGTTGGAGGGGCATGGCGCCGCCACGAAAAACGCTTACGTGAATTATCTTCTGAAAAAGTACGGTGCGGACAGATATATTTTAATAGAAAATGATGCGGTAATCTGCAACGAAACGCCCTTTGAGCTTGTAAATCCCGGAGACGAGAGATGGAACCGGAAGGAGGGCTACGGCATCATACAAAAGAGAGGGGAGCAGTATATTTTAATCATCGGAACCAGAGTTCCGGCTGTCGGCAGCGATTTCAGTATTCTGCTGGTGCAGGATATTTCCGGTCTTTATCAGGATATGAAAGAGCAGATTTATTTCGGGCTGGTTATCTGGGCCGGGGCGTCCCTTGGGGCGGTGCTTCTCATTTTTTTGCTGACGACGGGAATGCTGCGCCCTTTAAAGGAGCTGCAGAAGGCGGCTGCGGATATCAGTGACGGAGAGCTGGGGCGGCGGGCCGACGTGCGGACAAGAGATGAAATCGGCGTTATGGCAAAGGCATTTAACCGCATGGCGGAGCAGATTGAAAATCAGGTGACAGAGCTTTCTCTTGTGTCCGAGCGGCGCAGACAGATGCTGGGAAGCCTTACCCACGAAATGAAAACGCCGATGACGTCTATTATCGGATATTCGGACACGCTTCTCCAGGTGAAATTAAAAAAGGAACAGCAGGAGCGGGCACTGTGGCATATCAGGGACGAGTGCGGCCGTCTGGAGCGGCTCAGCAGCAAGCTGATGAGCCTTATGGGACTCTATGACAACGACAGCATTTCCATGGAGGAGGCTTCCATGGAGGAGCTGTTTGAGCGTGTGGCGAGGGTGGAGGAGCATCATTTAAAACAGAAAAAAATAAGGCTGGTAACTTCCTGTTCCATGGGAAATAAGCGGGTGGACAGGGATTTGTTTGAAAGCCTTCTGATGAATCTGATTGACAACGGCGCAAAGGCAAGCGCCGAGGGAGACACTATTTATCTTACCGGCTGTGAAAATAAGGTTACGGTGGAGGATGGGGGCTGCGGAATCCCGGAGGAGGAAATTGCCAGAGTGACGGAAGCTTTCTACATGGTGGACAAGGCCAGAAGCCGGAAAGCCGGAGGCTGCGGACTTGGGCTTGCCCTGTGCAGCGAAATCGCGCGGCTTCATGGAGCGGAGCTTATCATCGAAAGCAGGCTGGGAGAAGGGACGAGAGTATCCGTAGTCTGGCCGGAGGAGTAAAGCGCAGACTTTTACAAAATTTTTACAATTTGCTGAATACCTTTTACAGGGGAAGGGCGTATGCTTCAAGAAAAAACAGGAGGCGACTTAGAGGAATGAGGAGAAAAAATCTGCTATTATTATGCGCATTAGCCGGCGCGTTATCGCTGCTGGCAACAGGCTGTCAGAACAGCGCCCAGACGGAGGAGGAAATCGTACTGCCCAGACAGGAGGAGGAAACCGGAGGCGGAGAGGAAGCACCGCAGACGGAAGGAGAGAAGCAGGCAGCCGGCGGGGGAGCCATTGCGGACCAGGTGCAGGCGCCGGAGCGTTTTACCTGGGAAGGCGGGAGCGAGCAGGTGAGCGTAAAGGCGGACGCTCTGGTGGTGATTCCCGAGGGCGAGGGCTTTCAGAGCTATAAGGTGACCGGGCGCGTCTTTAATCAGGAGGATTACGACAGGGTAAGCCAGGTATTGCTGAAAGGAGAAAAACTCTGGGAGCGGGATATGGAAGTAATGGGGGCATCCAACGGCTGGACTGCCGGTGAAATTGAGGAGAGAATCGAGCGGCTTAAGAAGCAGAAAGCCGAAGCTGAGGCAAACGGCGTAAAGCCCATGGCTTTCGAAGGCGGAAAGGGGAAAACCTACGACGAGCTGATTGCGGAGTGGGAGTCCATGAAGGAAAATGCGCCGGAGGAAATCATTGTCGGGGAGGTTCCAGTGAATGTGGAGTATATTGAAAGCGCCGAGGACAGGGCGGAAAACTATATCTCGGGACAGGCGACAGTGGACGGAAAGGATTACTTTGTAAGTCTTGACAATAATTTCAGGGACGACTGGAAGTACATTGCTTTCAGTGTATATAACGACGAGGAAAACAGCAATTTTTCCTTTGGCGCAAGCGAAGGGGATATCCAGTCCGCGGGAATTTCCGTGGAGGAGGCAAGGCGGAAGGCGCTGGAGGACGCGGCGGCCATGGGATTTACCGATATGGCGATAGACGGGGAGGAGTATCTTACGTCGGTTTCCTTTGATGAGGAAAGCGACAGCGGCGAAGCTGTGACGGACGCCGTGGGATACGGATTCCATTTTACAAGAATGCTTGACGGGATTCCCGTCACCTATACCCATGAGGTTGGAGGAACCATGGAGGGACAGGACGATGTGCCCTGGATTTATGAGGAAATGAGCCTGGTCTATACCAAAGACGGGTTTGCGTCCTTTAACTGGCGGAATCCCTATGAGGTGGAAAAAACCTCGGAGGAGTATGTTTTTCTGCTTCCCTTTGCAGAGATTCAAAATGTTTTTCAGGAAATGATAGTGAAAAAATATGAGGATTTTTTTGCGGAGTCAGAGGTAAAGGTGGAATTTGAAATCGACGAGGTTCGGCTGGGATATATGCGGGTTATGGAAAAGGGGAATACTTCGGAGGCTCAAATGGTTCCGGTGTGGGATTTCTTCGGAAAGGAAACCCTGCGATACCCGGATATGAGCGAGCCTTACATATCGGATGGGCATTATGAGAGCTGGCTGACCGTCAATGCGCTGGACGGCACAATTATCGACAGAGGATTTGGGTATTAAAAACGAAAGAAAAATGAAAAGGCAGGAAAAGAGATGGAAAAGAAAGCAGTATGCATATCGGCGTCTAATATCGCTCACAGCGGGGAGGGGAGCTTTTCCCTGCGGGTCGGCAAAATGATTTCCGGCGTCCTTGCACAGGAAAATATTTCCTGCCGGATTGTGGATTTGCGCAAGGAAGCTCTTACGCCGTGTAACGGCTGCGGACGGTGTTACCGCAAAAGGCGCTGCGAGGCGGACGAGGCCTTTAACCGGATTTATGAGGAGGCGTGCGGGGCGGATTACCTCTTTTTTGTCTCCCCCCATTATGCGCCCATACCGGCAAAGCTGTGCATGCTGCTTGAAAAAATGGAGCAGATTACCTTTCTGCGCTGGTGGAGGGATGAAAGCTACCGGTCGGAGCTTTATGGAAAGCTGGCCGGGATTATTTCCCACGGGGGAGGAGGAGACAAAGCCTTAGAGGGGTATAAGGCGATGGTAAACAACACCATAGCCAACGCTCTTGATACCATTCAGGTAAAGGTGGTTCCTTTTAATTCCAGATGGAATACGGGAATCGCCCTGCCTGTGAAAGAGGTGAAGCAAAAAGGGGATATTTTTCCGACGCAGGAATACGACTGGACGAAAATTGAGAAAATGATAGAGGCTTATGTGGAGGTGGTGGTGCTCACCTCCAAATCCTCTTATGTCATTATCTGAGAGTGATAAGCTTTCGGGCAACGGGAATTCTGGAAAGGGTATAGCTGATAAGAAAAGACACCATGGTAAGCCCCAGCCAGAAGAAAAGGACGGCAAACGTCCCCGAAGGGGTAAAGAATTCGTTCAGCGCAAAAAGCAGAATGGGGTGAATGATGAAAATTCCCATGGTCAGGCTGCTGAAGCTGCTGATATATGTACGCAGAGAATCCTTTACCGGAAGCCGGAGCAGGAAGGTAAACAGCAGGCAGTACCAGACAATGGAGGAGAGATTGTCATAAAAATGTTCCGCCAGCCGGCTGTGTATGAGGTAAAGCCCCACTTTCTTTTCGGCGGCATTGCTGGCCAGGGTAAAGAGAAGCAGGAATATTCCGTGAACAGGGAGGGACAGCTTTTGTATTCTTTGCTTTTCAAAGGCAAAAAGACCGCCGGATAAAAAGTAAAAAAGCCAGGTCCACAGACGGAGGGGCTGGGGAACAAACATGCTTAAGGGATAGCCCTTCACCATGGAAAGGGTGCTCATGCAAAGGCAGACTGCCATAAGGATAAGACAGACTGCCCGGTGAAAATGCTTTTTTTCATAAATCAGCCGATGGAGTATCGGAAGAAATAAATAAATAATTATCAGGGCGCCGAAGAACCAGAAGTGCCACAGATATCCTTTCTGCAGAAGGCTGTCAAAAGCCATACGGAAAGGATTAATTATTTTCTGCCTGAAAATAAGGACGGGAATGGCAATCAGGAAGTTCCAGCAAAGCACAATCTTTAAAATGTGGGCAAGCTTGTAGAAGACATACCGGTAGCTTATCCGTTCCCTGGAGAGAAGCAGATAACCGTTGACCATGAAAAAAAGCGGAACGCCGCAGTCGCATAGATAATAAAGGGTATAATTATTCATGCTGACGGCATGGAGTCCGACTACGCTGATGCAGGCTACAGATTTAATCAAATCAAGATTGGTATTTCTTTCGCTTGTCATAACGCCCCTCTTTTAATTAAAAATATATT
>OFGP01000050.1_pt1 | contig 121602 bp, 102 predicted proteins | sample 1521781 | NCBI WGS metagenome assembly OFGP01 (sample SAMEA3504113, study PRJEB24116) | mouse gut metagenome | biome: mouse gut; feature: mouse-associated habitat; material: faeces | place: Denmark | collected 2011
GGCAGTTCCCCGTCCTGCAGCATTCTGAGGGCAGTTTCCTTCTTATTTTCATTTTTAATTCTCCTGGCTTCTGTCTCAATTAATGCTCCGCTCATCATTCCACCCACACCTTCCTGCTCTCGTCCTTTACAGCGAAATGAGAATCCGCCACTCGCCGTAGTTATTCACCTTCTTCGGGCAAATCATATCCGAAGTGCAGTTTCAAAGCGTCAACATACTCCTTACCCTTACTTTCAACAGGACAGGCAAGAAATAAACTTTTCCCTGTCTCTTTACTGATGCCAATATGTATATCCCAATCTTTTAAAATATCCATTCCAATCAGGATATTCCCTTTTCTGTCATAATTCAGGCATATTTTATCTGCCGATATCTTTACCCCGCCTATTATAAAATCAGATACTCCATGTTCAAACTTCATAGCCGGACATTCCATCTTTTCATTATTTGTGGCTGGAATCTCATGCTTTAAGCCCCCGGATTCAATTCCATAGCTGAGAAAATATGGCACGCCATTTATAATATCTGCTTTTTTTAGTATCTGGCATAATGTATCGGATACTTTCAGCCTTTTTAATGGAATGGTACTAATCGAACAGCCAGTATCAATCTTCACACCAATATCATAAAATGGCGCTTTAAAATTATCCAAACAAAAATTTGCTTCTACACTGAATGAGCCTCCTACCCCACAAGACGTAGGCGTCATTTCAGCCTCTATATACTTATTCGTCATATACAGCCATATCCTCCAATTCATCTTTATCGTTATAAATAGGCGTTATCGGTTTCGGCTGCATAAACCAACTGTCATACTCCTTATTTTGCACGTCTCCGCAAAACACGAGCTTCCCTGTCTTACTTTCTGCATCATCAAATACTAAAATCATATACTTATTATATATTTCAGTAAGCTGCTCTGCTTTTGCCGTCATACCAATATGCAAATCCTTTAAAGTGTATTTTTTCTCAGATATAACCATGCTTTCACCCTCCTGCCTCTGCTCGGTACTATTATACACCTCGAAGTGCTTTTCATGTGAAAAATATAACCTAAAACTCAAAATATTGCTCCCTCAGTTTCCGATTGGCCATAATGCTAAGATATCTTTTTAACTTTAACCGCTCTGCATTGTGAATCACATTCTGACTGGTAATATCCCAGCTATACTTAGCTTTTTCTATAATCTTCCCTTCTTTTCTATTTTCATCAGCAATCTTTTTCAGCAATTTTACTGCCGCCCTGTATTCAGCCTTATCGCTGTTCTGAATAAACTCATAAAACATACTCTGGAATGGATAAATTCGTTTATAGTACTGGTCGATTTCCACAAGAAGCATCAAAAATTCCTTAAAAAATTCATCAGCAGTACCGGACTCCTGTGCCATATTTTTCAGAATTTGCTTATGCTGCAATGCTAACTCTCTTAACCATTCATCCAGTTCTCTGGAAATGACCACCTCATCCGTTCCATCCCACCAGTACAAACGGTCGTCATCTGAAATATAGTAGTCCGGTCTCCCTTTCAATTCCTCGGGCGTATCGAAAAATGCAAAATATCCGTCCTGACGAAGGAATTCGCTTGTCCGGACAGGGGGAACCGGCGCCTCAAATAATCTCTTTCTCTCTTCTTTCAACCGCTGTGATGCATACTCTTTCATAATTTCATCATGGTAAACCGTCTCATGGACTTCTTTCCAGAGCTTCCAAAAACTCTGCTTCTTAAGCTCCGCCATCAGATAAACAATCACCCTTGCCGGAAGCATGCAGGAAAATTTTCCAACCTCTGTAAGTGCTGCGCTCTCGCTTTTTTTCCTCTCATGCCTGTTCTTTCTGACCAATTCCAGCACCTGACGAACCGCATCCTCACTCTGAGTTGTTTCAAAAAATACTTCCAGTGCTTTTTTGCAGCCATAGACATCCGCCGGATATGTTCCAGGTTCAACCACATCTTCGGACAATGATTCCGTTCCGTGAATGATATACATCAAATCGCTAAACTCTGCCCCGCCCGCCGCATATCTCATGCCATCCGGTATAAACTGCATTACATCACCCGCTGTCGGTTCTTCATAGTCCTCCGCCCGCCCCAATGCATATGCTTCCGCATTATCCCAAATCCGAAATCTTTTTTTCATAGAAAACCGGGTTCCTAAAAGATGATTTATCCACCCTATATAGCAGCAATCATCGATGATATCACCATTGATTTCTGCAAATCCCGGTTCTTCATCCCATGCCTCATACAGGAAGTAAACCGCTGTAACGACATCACAGAATTCCCTTCCTCCTATTTTCTCCGAATGAAAGTACCCGTCAGCAGCATCAAACCCTGCTGTCTCCCATACATCATCTTCAAAATAGTTGAAATGAAAATAAACCTTACCTCCCGGATACAATTCGATTGGTTTCAGCAGCGCCATATCGTGGCCATACATGCTGATTTTTTCAAACTGCATCATTCCTCCATAATTCAATATTTTTGCAACCTGTCCGGCAAACTCATCCTTCTTTTCATCCGGAATATGCATACCCCCTGTATACCCGCCAAATGTTCCCATACCTCTCCTCCTAAAATCCTAAGATTTCATATCTATACTCATGGTTAATTAACAATGCCTGAAATGCACTCATTGCCGTAAAGTCGAACTTACGCCTGTTGTTTCTGATTACCCATTGATTTGCCTGTCCTCTGGTCAGTTCCGGAAAATAATAAGTATCTTTATCCATTATTTCTCTATAAAATAATATTGCTCTTCTGTAGTTGTTATCCTCTCTATGGTTCATAAATTCTGTAATAAATTCCTTATCCGTCAGGCGGCATCCCCAAATCTGCTCCAATTCTATGGCAATCTGCGCTAAGAGGATTTCCATATCAAAATCTTCCTCCAAATCCGTCTCCCCAAAGTGTTTTTTCCAGTCTGCCAGGCATTTTTTCATATTGTCCGAAAAACGAAGATTCCCGTTCTTTCGGAATTCTATAAATTCATCCTCATTGTCTCTCTGAATCACTCTGTAAAACGGAATATATCTTTCGTCCTCTTCCTTTTTTGTCTCTCCTGCATTTCTCTGTTTCGTAACGATTTCCGAATATCCTTTTATCCCTAATCTCTTCCACACATCCCAAAAATTCTGACGGATTGACACTGCATATCCATGAACAATGACAGAGGGAAGTACATAAAGCGATACCTCCGCAATCACTCCATACCGACTGTCTTTCGCTAATTCCTGACGCCTCTCCAAATCCGCGTCCAAAAGTTTTCTCAGAAAATTTTCCAGATATTCTTCACCTTCCTGTTCTATCAGTTCAACCATAATCCGGTACACAAAATATTTCAATTTTCCTTCGGATGCCTCTTTAATCTCTGATTTTTCTCCGGTAAACGGTTCCTTTGGAGCCTCTATCTTTTCCGAATCAAGCGTCCATATTGCCAGAAACTGTTCCAGAATAAAATCACAAAATTCAAATGGATATGCATCCATTATCATTTCCTCTGTGACATTCTGATACTTTTCCTTATTTTTCAGGAAAAGCAACATGTCCCACATCTTTGCACGGTGAGAAAAGCTGAGCCTGATTCCCAATATCCCCCTTATCATCAAAGCATATGGTTCCACTCTGCCAGGTTTGTCATCGTACATGAAATAACAGTGCTCTTCTGAATAAGCTTCCTGCATCACCATGATTATGTTCATCACGACTCCAAACTCTTCGTATCCTCTGTCAGATACCACAAGCTCACAGGTATTCATGTTATAAGCCGCCGTTTCTCTTTTCCGCTTCTCGAAGATAGAGTAATCAAAGCTGACAATCCCCTGTTCATCCGGCGCCGGCCGCCTGACAACCGTGATTACCTGACCACCCAGCTTTATATTCTCTGTCTTTCGAATCCCGCATACGTCCAGTATCTTTAAAATATACCGATTAAATTCATCTTTTTTATCTTCGGAAACCCTTACGGTTCCTGCCGGTTTATAAATATCATCTCTCATCCGCCAACCTCCTGTGTTGGCATCATTTTAAACAGATTTTTCTGATTTGTCATTGGACATATAATCCAATGACAAATCAATCGCGCCGCCCTATATCCCCGCCAGCACGTCAAAGGTTCCCGCAATATCCAATGCGCCGTAACCCCACTCCCTGTTCGGATAGTTCTCCCCGTCCGTCCGCTCTGCCCCCCGAATCAGGTAATTTTTAATCTCCCGGCTCTCCACCGTATTCTGGTTGCCCTCCACCACGGCCCACTGGAAAAACAGCGCGCATGCGCCTGCCGCCAGCGCCACCGACATACTGGTTCCTGTTTTTCTTCCGAGAACCGTGTCAATGTCCACGCCCGGAGAGCACAAATCCGGCTTGATGCGTCCCATCCTTGTATACCCTCTGCTGGACTCCGTCCAGAAGCTGTTGTTGGCGTCATTATAGGCCGTGACGGTAATCACCTCCCTGACATTGGACGGCTCCGTCAGCGTCTGGTAAGGGGAGGGCCGCAAAAAATACGTTTCGCTGTCCAGAAACTCCTTTAACGGAAGCCAGATATGGAAGCAGTTCCCCGTGCCTCCTCCGGTGATGGTCACCTGAATCGTCCATATACCGGGCGTCGGGTCTATAAACCGGAAAAAGATAAGCTCCTCGCCCGAACCCTGCTCCACCAGAACATGGTCTACAAGAATCCTGCTCCTGTCGTAGATAAAAACAAACTCCCGGCCGCTCTGCTCCCGGAAATCGACCTTGGGGGTGACCTCCCCTCCTGGCGTGCGAATCGATATGGCGTGGGTCGTGGGGACGCTTCCCCAAAGCTCCGCGATAAAGCCTTTCCCTCTTCCGTCCACCCGTATTTCCACGTTTTCAATGGTTTCCCGAAGTCCCTCCACAGAGGTCGCCGTATAATGATGGGCGCTGTTTCCCTCATTTCCGCCGCACACCACCACCGCCCTGCTTCTTCTGGTCGCTATCTGGCTCAGGAAGCCTGCCATAACCGAATGTCCCTCGTGGTCGCCCATATTGCTCCCAAGGGCAAAGCAAATAACCAGCGGGCGTTCAAGGGAGATGGCGTAGCTGTCCAGATATTTCAGCGCCACCATAATATCGCTTTCCGCGTAGGCGGCGGCCCCGTTTGCAATAAGGTAAAAATCCTTTAAATACTGCTTCGCCTCCCGAAGCTTCACCATCACAATATCCGCCTCCGGCGCGGCCCCCAGAAAGCGGAGCCCAATCCCCAGAGAGCTTCCCGCCGCCACGCTGGCAAGGGAAGTCCCGTGTCCGTCCTCGTCGTAGCTGGGCACAATCTCCCGGGGATTGTCGCTTTGCAGCGCCAGATTTATGGTCTCCCGCCGGTATTCCGTACCGTAGAGAATTCCTGCCGGCGGCTCTCCGCTCTGTATGGTCTGGTCCCATATGCCCAGAATCCTTGTACTTCCGTCCGGGTTTCTGAACACATCGTAATCGTAGCGGATGCCTGTATCCAGAAAGCCGATAACAACGCCCTTTCCCGAAAGATTCAAGGTCTCGCCCTGCACCCGCACAATTCCGCTGCGAATCAGGGGCGACGGGTCAAAGGTTCCTTCCGGCTCCTGCATCAGACCATACATATTCGGCATGACAGGATAGGTAAAATTGCTGATACTCACCGGCTTTAACCCCCGGCGCGGCACATAGGTAATACTAAGCTGGTCGGTAATGGGCTGAACCGCATACTCCCCCAATCCCTTCCTTATTTCTTCAGGAAGTATATAATCCGTAATCAAATCATAATAGTCGTTGGAAATTGCCCTTTCGCGGTCTGTCATTGCAAACCCTCCGACATTTTTCTTCTATTATATGACCGCCGCCACCAAAAGTTTAATTCAGAGATTTTTACTATTTTATCAGAGCTTATTCTTACCACAAAAACTGAAACAATTATACAATAAGTACAGGAAACTGCAGACAAGGGCGTCTGCGGAACTTCAAATCAGCAAGCGCCCGCACAGTGCACGGAACAATTTGCGGACGCAACAGGCGGACGCATGTTGTTCCAGACAAAAGTGTACTGGAAGGGCGCTTGCGGAACTTTAATTGGAGGATAAAAAATGACACAAATAAGCTTGCGAGACAACTGGTCTCTGACTGTTTTAGGGGAAAACGTCTATCGCATCCCCGAAAAACCAATTGAAACAAAGGTTCCGTCCACGGTATACGGAACGCTCCTTGACAGGGGAATGATTCCCGACCCCTTTTTCCGCGACAATGAGCTTATGGCAACAAAGCTTATGGAAAACGACTTTGCCTACGAAACCGATTTTTCCATCCCGGAAAAGGAAAGAGAATCCGACCGTATCTTCCTTCGTTTTGACGGTATCGATACTCTGGCCGACATTTATCTGGACGACCGGCTCCTCGGCTCTGTGAACAACATGAACCGCGTCTGGGAATTTGATATCACTTCCCTTGTAATGGACGGCGATAAGGATACCGTTTACCACTTAAAGGCGGTCCTTCATTCTCCCACCCGCTTTATCGAGAAGGCAAACAGGGAATGTCCCGTGGGCGGTTCCAGCGACGCCATGCCGGGCTTCCCCCATATCCGCAAGGCTGCCTGCATGTTCGGCTGGGACTGGGGCGGAAGGCTTCCCGACGCCGGTCTTTTCCGGGAGGTTTCCCTGAACGCTTACAAAACCGCGCGCATTGCGCAGGTTTATTTAGGGCAGAAGCATGAAATCACCGACAAGTCTGTACACGGAAATATTGTCTCCTCCGTGGAGCTTACCGCGGACGCCGAAATCGAGTGGATGCCGGAAGCCCTCTCCGAGAAGGTAAAGGTTGTCCTTCTCCTGACCTCGCCCGACGGCAGCGCCACCCTGTCCGCACAAAGCGCCCTCACGGACGCGTTCACGGACTCGGCTCCCTCCTTAAACCTGACCGGACTTGGCTGCGCCCTGCGAAGCAACCACATCAGCGTTTCCGTAACCGTGGAAAACCCGCAGCTCTGGTGGCCTAACGGGTACGGCGAGCAGGCGCTTTATGAGGCAAAGGTTGTTCTCCTGTCAGAGACCGAGGGCGCGCTCTTATCGGAGGCGGAGGCGGCCAAAACTCCCCTGGATTCCTGGCGGAAAAAAATCGGTCTGCGCACCATGACCGTCAACACCGACCTGATGGAGGACGAGGTTTTTGACAGCCATCTTTTAAATCAGGCGGAGGACCTTGACGACGGCAGCAATATGATTTTATCCATGGGGGAAAAGCGCATCATTGTCACCGACAGGAAGGAAAAGAAGATTCCCGGACGCAACTTCGCATACGAGGTCAACGGACTGCAGATTTTTGCCATGGGAGCGGACTATATTCCCGAGGACAATATCCTCACAAGACAGAACCGGAAGCGTACCGATATGCTGCTTGCCTCCGCTCAGGAAGCCCATTACAACTGTCTGCGCGTCTGGGGCGGCGGTTATTTCCTGGACGACTTCTTTTACGATGTGTGCGACGAGCGCGGCCTGATTGTATGGCAGGATTTCATGTTTGCCTGCGCCTCCTACGAGCTTGACGCCGCCTTTGAAGCCAACGTTTCCGCGGAAATCCGCCAGAATATCCGTCGGCTCCGTTCCCACCCCTGTATCGGACTGTGGTGCGGAAATAACGAAATGGAAACCCAGTACGAGACCCTTGCATGGCCGCAGACGAAAAAACAGTACTATGATTATATCCGCCTGTACGAGTACATCATTCCGAAGCTCGTTGCGGAAGAAGACCCCGGCGCATTCTACTGGCCTTCCTCTCCCTCCTCGGGCGGCAACTACGAAAACAGCAACGCCGAAAACGTGGGCGACGTTCACTACTGGGGCGTATGGCACGGCAACGAGCCCTTTACCGCATACAGAAAGCATCACTACCGTTTCCTCTCGGAATTCGGCTTCCAGTCTTTCCCGGCTCTGCAGACGGTACGCCGGTTCACGGAAGACGGCGACAGGAATATCTACTCCCGGGTGATGGAGATGCACCAGAGAAATACCGCAGCCAACGGTAAAATTATGAACTATATCTCCCAGACCTATCTGTACCCGAAGAACTTTGACGAGCTGCTCTACTGCTCTCAGCTTCTTCAGGCGGACGCCATCCGCTACGGCGTGGAGCATTTCAGACGCTTCCGGGGCACCTGCATGGGTACGGTGGTATGGCAGTTGAACGATATCTGGCCGGTGGCCTCCTGGGCAAGCGTTGATTATTACGGAAACTGGAAAGCCCTCCAGTATGCCGAAAAGCGCATGTTTGCGCCGGTTCTGCTCTCCTGTGAGGAGCACGGCGAGATTGACCAGAAGCCCAACCCCAATACCCTTCCGGTGCCGGTTGATTTAAGCGCGGATTTGCATGTGGCGAACGAGACGGCGCAGCCTGTCAGCGGACTGGTAAAATGGTCCCTGCGCATGCCGGACTCCTCCGTTATCCGCGAAGGAGAATTCGAGGTAACCGCGCCTGCCTACGGCGGCGCATGGCTTCCCCACCTTGATTTTAACGGCGAGGACCCCTTAAAGGTTCATCTGGAATATTCCCTTACCGTGGACGGCGCGGTTGTTTCCTCCGGCACCACCCTGTTCTGCGCGCCCAAGCACTATGCTTTCGCAGACCCGAAGCTTACGGTTTCCGTGGACGGCGATACCGTAACGGTGACGGCGGAAAATTATGCGAAATCCGTCAGCGTGGAAACGGAAAACGGGGTTCTGCGTCTCGACGACAACTTTGTGGATATGGAAGCGGGAACCAGAACCTTTAAGATACTGGAAAGCAGAGATTTCACCACCGACGAGACCGCTTCCGGCGGCGTTTCGGAGGGCAAAACAGGATGCGGCGCAGACAGCGCCTCGGACACCCCCTGCGCCTTTAAGGGCAGCAACACCCTGTCGGACGGCAACACCCTATCGGGTGGTAAGGTTTCCGGCGCTTTCCGCGTAAGAAGTATTTACGAAAGCGCGGACAGATAAACGGCGGAACGCCAAATATACCAAACGTAGCTTGTATTGTAATCAGCCGACCAGGATTGTTGCTGGACGTCAAAGAGGCAGCCGCCGGATACGCGCAAAATACGCATATCCGGCGGCTGCATATATGTGCCCGGCCGTCCTGCTCACCCTCTGGCCTTGCGGGCCTGCTTCGGGGTGACGCCCTTTAATTTTTTGTAGCACCGTATAAAATAGCTGCTGTCTGAGTACCCCACCTCATGGGCGATAAAGGAAACGTCATAGTTGGAGAAAAGCAGCATGTTTTCCGCCACATTGATTCGCGTGGCTGTGATGTATTCCTTACAGGTCTTTCCGTACCGGCGGTAAAAATTCCCGGAAAAGGTGGAATGGGACATTCCGCACATGGCGGCCAGCCCCTCCGCAGTCAGCTCCTCAAAGTAATGGCTGTCAATATATTCCGCGATAAGGTCAAAGCCAAGCTCGTAGGAGGGATGAAGCCCGGGCGTCGGCAGAAGATAGCCGTCCCTCTGCCAGCACCTTAGTAATTTTCCCATTATTTTGCAGATATCCGCCGTAAATATCATGGAATAGGCGTAGGCTTTTTCCCTGTATTCCTTTACAATCTCCTCAAACAGCGGAAGGAGATTCATTTCCTTCATTTTATCCGGGGCAAAGCAGCACGGGTAAACGGCGGTGCTTATCCCATGCAGCGAGGCGCGGAGATTGATGTTGTCCGCCTTGCTTAAGGGGAGATTTCCCGGGTCGAATTTCACAACATAGTAACGCACATGCTCCGCCTTTTCAAAAAAATCAATGGCATGCACACATCTGGGCGGGAAAAGGATTACAGTTCCTTCCGGGCATATTTTCACCTCATTTTCCATGGAAATCCTCACCCTGCCCTTTAAGATATAGAGAAGCTCCGCATAGTAATGCCAGTGTGCCGGAATGGGAAGCCCGGAACCGGCGTTTTTGCTGTCGCTGCAAAATGCCTCGTAGGGCGAAGCTATGGGGTCGATATATTCATATAAATTATTCATCGCTTCCGTAGGCTGTATGGAATTGCCCGCAGCCTAATTGTCCTTTATTTCTATGGCTTTTAATCTGTCGGGATTTTCCCCGCTCATGCTGCGGATATCGATGACGGGCCCGCCCGTCCCCTCGATATATTCGCGGGTAATGATTACCCTGCCGATATTGTCGTCCTTGGGGATTTCATACATGATATCCAGCATAAATTCCTCGATAATCGCGCGTAGCGCTCTTGCGCCGGTGTCCTTCTCCATGGCCTTTTCCGCAATGGCCTCCAGCGCTCCCTCGTCAAATTCCAGCTTCACCTCATCCAGCTCAAGGAGCTTCTGGTACTGCTTCAAAATCGCATTCTTTGGCTCCTTCAAAATCTTCACCATCATGGCCTTATCCAACGCCGCAAGGGTGTAAATCACCGGAAGCCTGCCCAGAAATTCCGGTATCATACCGAATTTCTTTAAGTCCTCCACCGTCACCTTGCTGATGATATTCTTTTCCTTGTCAAACTTATCCTTAAGCTCCGCATTAAATCCGATGGAGGTCTGCTTTTTCAGACGCTGCTTGATAATCTCCTCCAAATCCGGGAAGGCTCCGCCGCAGATAAAGAGAATATTTCTTGTATTGATGGTGGTAAGGGGCACCATGGCGTTCTTGCTGTTGGCTCCCACCGGCACCTCCACGTCGGCGCCCTCCAGAAGCCGCAGAAGCCCCTGCTGCACGCTTTCCCCGCTGACGTCCCGGCTGTGGGTGTTTTTCTTCTTGGCAATCTTGTCGATTTCATCGATAAAAACAATGCCCCGCTCCGCCTTTTCCACATCGTTGTCTGCCTCGTTCAAAAGCTTTGAGATTACGCTCTCGATATCGTCGCCGATATAGCCCGCCTCGGTGAGGGAGGTTGCGTCGGCAATGGCAAGGGGCACGTCCAGTAGACGCGCAAGGGTCTTAACCAGATAGGTCTTGCCGCAGCCCGTAGGCCCAATCATCAGCATATTGGACTTCTCGATTTCAATGTCATCCATGGTATCGGTGGCAACCCGCTTATAATGATTGTACACGGCAACGGAAATCACCTTCTTGGCATGCTCCTGCCCAATCACATACTCGTCGAGCTGGGCTTTGATTTTGTGCGGGGGCGGAACATTCCTGATATCCAGTACCGGTTCCTCCTCCGGCTTTTGCTTTTTCTTTTTCACCCTCTGCTTGTTGGGAATTCCCCCTTCCCCCTGCAAATCCGCAATATTTACAAAACGGATGTTGGGGAAGCCTTTCCCGCTTAAATTTTTATTGATATCGTTCACAAGGTTCGGATTGCTCAGCATCCCCTGATAATCAAACCGGCTCACCGTATCCATGGTTTTGTGCATACAGTCGTTGCACACGGTGATGTTATTGGGAAGCTTGAACATTTTTCCGGCTTTGCTCTCGGGACGGCGGCACATAAAGCAGACGTCCTCGTACTCGCTTTCCTTCTTTTCGCCCTCCCCGGTCTTTTTCTCCTCCGGTTTATCGGACTTTCCGTCCGCATTTTCCAGTTCCTTCTTATCCTTTTCATCAAAATCCGACATACTTTTCCTCATTTCCTCTATATGATTTCATTTCCCGCTTTCCATTCATTCCGACCGCCTCCGGCTTCCGCTTTCCATACTTCCGACAATCTCCGGCTTCCGCTTTCCATACCTCCCGGCAGCCTCCGGCTTTCCTCCGCCGTCTACACGATTCTCCGCACGGAAAGAATTTCCTTATAAGTGGCATGGGTAATCTTAATCCCCGTCCGCTGGGTGCTGGCATGGACAATCTGCCCGCCCCCTATATAAATGCCCACATGCCCCGCATAGCACATGATATCTCCCGGCTGCGCCTCCGAATAGGAAACGCCGGTTCCCGAGCTCCGCATAGAATAGGAAGTTCTCGGCAGACTGTAGCCGAAATCCTTATAAACTCTCCACACAAAGCCGGAGCAGTCCGCTCCCTGCGTCAGGCTTGTCCCGCCGGGCACATAAGGATTTCCGATAAACTGACAGGCATAGTTGGCAATCTGCTGCCCCTTGCTCCCTGAGCCCGAATAGCTGGACGCCGATGCGTAGCTCTGGGAGGAGCCGCTGCCGGACGAGCTTCCTGACAAGCTCTCCGAAGAACCGCCGCCCGAGCTCTGCCGCGCTTCTTCCTCCGCCTGCCGCTGCAGCGCCAGCTCCTGAGCTTTCCTGGCTTCCTCCTCCAGTCTTTTTGCCTCGTCAATCTGGGACTGCTTTTCCTGCGCCTGGGCTGCCAGCCGCTTGATTTCCTCGTTCTGCTTCCTGATATTGGCCTTGTAAACCGCCGCTTCCTGTCTGGCACGGGTAAGCTGGGCCTCATAGTCCTCGTAAACCGCCTTCTTTTCCGTCAGAATAATTTCAAGGCTTTCCTTCTCCTCCATCAGCTCATGCTCCTGAGCCTCCAGTTCTGCCCTCTCCTCCTCCAGCTTCTCCTTCAGGGCTTCCACAGTCATCCGGGCAGCCTCATATTCCTCAAGGAGGTTCCGGTCATATTCATAAAGCTTTTCCACATACTCTACCTTATTCATCATATCGGCAAAACTCTGGCTGGCCAGAAGGATTTCCAGATAAGTGGCGTCGCCCTTTTCATACATAAACTTGATGCGGAGCTTCATATCCTCATACTGCTCCTGCTCCGTGGCGAGGGCTTCCTCATACTCCCTCGTGGTTTCCTCTATCTGTTCTTCCTTCTCCTCGATTTCTTCTTCGATAATTTCCACACTGGCAATGGTCTCCACAAGGGCGGCGTCGATTTCGTCGATTTCTCCTGCGACCTCGTCCACATTCTCCTGAATGGAATCCGCCACGCCGGCAGCGTTGTCATATTTCTGCTGCTCCTGCCGCTTCCTTGCGTCCGCGTCCTTCTTCTGCCTCTCCAGCTCCTGCTTCTGCCTTTCCAAATCGGAAATAGACGTAGCCGCTACCGGCTCCGCCGCAAAAATCAGCATCGCAAATGATAAAATTACCGCCAAAAGTCTGACCTTCTGTTTCCTCATCCTGTTTTCTCTCACTCTTTCCGCCGCAGTCCCGGGCCCGGACAGTCAGCAGGCGCCCGTGCCGAAAGCCATGTTTCGGGCAGTCAGCCATCGCCCGCGCTAAAAACCTATGGCTCGGACACCGAGGCGTTTTCTCCCAGAAACTTCGCCGCCTTCTGTACAAGAAGGGATTCCCGCAAAGCCTCCTTATCGATATTGTCGCCGGTCACGTTTTCCTCAAGCTCCTCGTCCGACACCTTTAAGCCTTCCTCGCCGGCAACCGCCGCAAGCATAATGTAACGTCTTGCTATTATCTTTGCCTGTTCGCGAAGGGTGTCCTGGTATTCTTCCGCCGCGCCTCCGTAGACGTTTGCCACATAATCGCCCACTTCCATCTGATACATACCTGCATAGGCCGACGCATTGCTGGTAAGAATCCCGAAAATCCGGTTTACCATTCCCGACGGCGGCTCCTCGAAGCGGCTGGCCGACTCAAGCGCCTCCACGGCCGCGTTTTCCCTCTCAACTTCAAAATCCGCCTGTCTTTGCTCCGTAAGCCTTTCACGGACATATTCCTTATATTCCTCAACGGTGCTGCAGTCCGTAAGCCCTAATCCGGCCACATATTCGTCCGTCAGCTCCGGCGTCTTCGGTTCACTGATTTCATACAGCGTTACGGTAAATACCACAGGCGTCCCCGATAAATCGGGATTCTGTTTGTACGGGTCGGGAAACTTCAAATCAAGGTCCCTCGTCTCCCCGATTTCCATTCCGACCACGCCGTCCTCAAAGCCGTCGATAAACTGACCGGAGCCGATAATCAGCTCGTACCCGTTGCCCGTGCCTCCCGCAAAGGCAACGCCGTCCTGCTTCCCCTCAAAATCTATAGTCACCTTATCGCCGTTTTCCACGCTGCGCCCCGTGACCGGCACATATTCCGCGTTCTCCATCATCATATAGCTGAGCGCCCCTTCCAGATACTCGTCGGACACCTCCGGCGACGCCACCGCTACCTCTATTCCCTTATATTCCCCCAAAATCACATAATCCTGCGCCTTTAAGTCCGTAACATACTTAAGCTCGTCCGGGTTCTTCCCGCCGCATGCCGTGCAGACGCCTGCCAGCATGGCAATTGCCAACATGGCAAAGGTAAACGCCGTCAGCTTTTTCCGGTTAAAAATTTTCATAAGATATTCTGGTCTCCTTTTTCATAATAGTCTGACACCCCTCGAAGTTTAATTATATACCAAATCAGGCGCAAGTTCAATGAAACCTCTTGCCTATTTCTCCCAAAAATGATAATATTATTTAGAAATATGCCGTATCCTTGGCATACGAAATCGTCAGGAGGTTTACCGTGAATACTGCTCTCATCGTTACATTAGTTATTCTGGCTGTTTTAGCCATTGTTATCGCCGTACTATATTTCCTCGGGAAAAAGGCCCAGAAGCGCCAGGCCCAGCAGCAGGAACAGATTGAAGCCATGAAACAGACCGTTTCCATGCTGGTTATCGACAAAAAGCGGATGAAAATAAAAGACGCCGGGCTGCCGCCCATGGTTCTGTCCCAGACGCCGAAGCTCCTTCGGGGCTCCAAGCTTCCGATTGTGAAGGCCAAGATTGGCCCCCAGATTATGTCTCTTGTGTGCGACGAAAAAATCTTTGATTCCGTTCCCGTAAAGAAAGAAGTAAAAGCCGTTGTCAGCGGCATTTATATCACAGGCGTAAAAGGGCTTCACGGCAAAGCGCCCCAGGCCCCCGCAAAGAAAAAAGGCTTCTTCAAGAAAGCCCTCGAGAAGGCACAGGAAAAGACCGGTGCGAAACCTCTGAAATAACAGTTGAAATTTTGAAAACAACGGGCAGTCCGCAAAGCGTACTGCCCGTCTTTTATTGACTATGCCAGGCTAATTCCGTCCTTTCTCGGGTGAAGCTCCATCTCTATCCGGCAGTCCGCCAGATACTGATAATTCGCCTCCAGGGTGTAATCCACCAGCACGCTTATCTGATTTTCCTTTTCGTTTACCTGCACGGATTCCGTATCGACCCCGATTAGAATATTCCCGAAGGGCGTCTGGTAGCTGGTGATATTTTTTTTGCTTTCCTCAAAAACCATGCGGACATTGATAAGCCCCCTCTTAAACACCTCAAGGTAAGAATCCTGAAACTTGATAACATTCCGGGTGGTTTCCGTAAAACCCTCCGTCATCTCATCATATACTATGTAATGGCTGCCGCCTTTCCGGTAATAGCTGGCAGGCGTTATTGTCTCCACCGCGTCGGAGCCCTCCTCGTATTCTATCTGAAGACCCTTCAGGGACAGAAGTATGTCTTTTGTCATAATTTTTCTCCAATCCAGTCCCGCGCCGAATCTGCGCGTCTCTCCTAATACTCCTCTATATTGATAATTTCCGCGGATAAAATACCGTATTTAATGATGGAATTCGCAAACCGCTTGAATTTGTCCGCCGCGTCGCTGACATAAAAGCGGTAGCGGTTGTCCCCCAGCCTCGCCTCCTCGTCGTTTAAAAGAGACTTCTCCTCCAACAGCCTTCTAAGCTCCCGGGCAGTCTCGTAAGCCGGATTTACCAGTGAAACCCCTTCTCCCATAATCCGCCCCACCGTCGAACGTATCAGGGGGTAATGGGTACAGCCAAGTATCAGCGTGTCAATCCCGATGTCAAGAAGCTCCGCAAGATACCTTTTGGCAATCTCGTCCGTGACCGGGTCCTCCCAGAGCCCCTCCTCCACAAGAGGGGTGAACAAAGGGCAGGCTTTTCCCGTGACCGTCACCTGCGGATTGATTTTTTTTATGTACCGGGAATAAATACTGCTGCCAATCGTCCCCTCGGTGCCTATCACCCCTACCTTCCCGTTTACCGTAGTCGCCGCCGCCACTCTTGCTCCCGGCTTCACTACCCCAATCATGGGAATGTCCGTTTCCTTCTCTATTTCATCCAGAGCATAGGCGCTGGCAGTATTACATGCAACCACAATCACCTTGACCTCCCGCGCCTGCAGAAAACGCACAATCTGGCGGGAATATCTTGTAATGGTTTCCCTGGACTTACCGCCGTAAGGAACCCTTGCAGTATCTCCAAAATAAATAATTTTTTCATTGGGGATTTGGCGCATGATTTCTCTTGCCACCGTAAGCCCCCCTATGCCGGAGTCAAAAACCCCCACAGGCGAATTTTTGTTTATCATTTTCAATTCTCTTTTCCGTCAATGCATTTTCTTTTACCTGATATACATATTCCGCTATCCGGCTTTTTATACAAATCTCCCCCGATTCCCACTCTGACTTCTCCTCATACACATCCTCGGTAAGACAGAGCTCCGGGTAAACAAATCCCCACCATCCCAGAGTTCCAAATAAAATTACGGCTGTTTCGTATAGCTTTCTCATATCCACTCTTTCCGTCGCGCCGCCCGGCAGCGCTTCTGCCTGTCATACCTGCGGCAGTATCCGTGCCGCAGATTTTGCTTCTGGTAAGAGTGTTTCCTCTTTCGGTGAGTTTATTCAAATAAATTTTCTGCCTTCATTCTCCATCCGTATCTGACGCACAATCGCCTTTTCCTGATTGTCGATATGCAGCTTTGCCGCCGCTGACGCCCGCTCCTTGTCGCGGCTTGCGATACTCTCGTAGATTTCCCTGTGCTCTGCCACCAGATTGTCATGCCGGCTTTCCTCCTGAATGTAGACGAACCGGTAGCGGTACATCTGCTCTGAAAGATTGTTTACAAGCTGCTGCAGCCGCCTGTTGCCGGTAGCCTCCACGATGATATCATGGAGCGACACGTCCGCCTTCGCTATCACCGAAGCGTCCGCCTCCTTTGCCACCTGCTCAAAGTTCCGGCATGCCTCCCGGAGCCGCTCCAAATCCGCCTCCACAATTCTGTCGCAGGCAAGCTCCACGCTTAAAGCGTCCAGGGCGCGCCTTACCTCAAGCACATCCTTTAAGCTCTTTTCCGTAATCCTCGCCACCTCTGCGCCCCGCCGCGGAATCATAATCACAAGCCCCTCCAGCTCCAGCTTCCTGATAGCTTCCCTGATGGGCGTTCTGCTGACCCCTAACCGGTTGGCAAGATGAACCTCCATAAGACGCTCCCCGGGCTTTAACTGCCCTGTCAGAATCGCCTTGCGCAGCGTATTGAAAACCACATCTCTCAAAGGTAAAAATTCGTCCATGTCTACCTGAAACAGTTCGTCCATCCGCGTCCTCCTCTCCTTCTTTGCCTGAATCCGTCAAAATACAGTTATCCGCCGGAAATGCAGGTTTTTCATAGCCTGCGGAATCCCGTCACGAATACCTGACCGGCAAGCCCGGCTCTTTTTATCTCATCCACGGCCGCCTCCGCCGCCTCTTTTCCCTTAAAAATACCGAACACCGTAGGGCCGCTTCCGCTCATCAGCGCATTCTCCGCCCCCTTTTCCATCATCGCTTTTTTGATGTCGGCAATCACCGGATATTCCCTCACGGTGACTGTTTCCAGCACGTTTTCCATTCTTTCCGTGATTCCCGAAAGGCTCCCGGCTTTTATCGCCTCCACCATTCCGTCGATGTCCGGGTGCTTTTTCAGATTTTCCAGATGAAGATTCTCGTATACAAATTTTGTGGACACATGAATATCCGGCTTCGCCACCGCCAGAACACAATCAGGCGGCGGCGGAAGATAAGTCAGCGCCTCGCCGATACCCTCCGAAAGCGCCGTCCCCCCCGCAATACAATAGGGAATATCGGCGCCCAGCTTCACTCCCATAGCCTGCATCTTCTCCAGAGTCATTTTCAGGTCAAAAAGCTCGTTCAGCCCGTGGAACACCGCCGCCGCGTCCGTACTCCCGCCCGCCATGCCGGCCGCCACGGGAATATTCTTCTGCAGCGTAATCTCCACCCCGGAATCTATACCGTACTCATTTATAATCATGTCCGCAGCCTTGTAAATAAGGTTGTCCCGGCTTGCCGGAATCTCCGCCCCGAAAGGAGACGAACCGGCCGCCCCGTTTACCGCTTTTCCTCCCCAGGAATCTATCCGAAGAAAAATCCCCGGCCGGGTAGTTTTGCCAAAGGTAAGCCTGTCCCAGATATCCACTGTCTGCATTACCATCTTTACTTCATGATAGCCGTCCGGCCGCCTTCTTATGACATCCAGACCGAGATTGATTTTGGCGTAGGCTTTATGCGTGATGCTCATCTGCGGGTCCCTCCTTCCATTGGTAGGTAATAAGGCATCCTCCCGCCTTGCGGGTCCCTCCTTATTACATTTGTGGAGCAGATGCATTTAAATGCGAACTTCGTTCGCAACATCTGCGGGTAATAAGGCATCCTCCCGCCTTGCGGGCCCCTCCTTATTACATTGTATACATTATACATTAAATTGTACTTAATTATATACATGGGGAGCGGGGTTCGTCAAGGGGTATTAAGCCGCTCCCTCAACCTCCCGTCCTCAAGGTAAAAGATTCTGTCGAAGCCCTCAAGCTGGTGGTAATGGTGAGTAATCATCAGCACCGTTTTCTCCTCCATCTCGTGAGTGATAATGTGGTGCAGGTACGCGTCGGACTCCACGTCGTACCCCGAGGACGCCTCGTCTAAAAGCACCACCGGCGCGTCCTTTAAAAGGGCCCGCGCCACCGCCAGCTTCTGCTTCTCTCCGCCGGAGAGTTTCGTCCCCTTGTTCCCCGTCTGCGTCCGCTCCCCCTCCGGGAACTTCCCGATAAACTCCGCCGCCCCGCTCTGCTTAAGAGCCTTTTCGACTTCCTCCCGGCTTCTCTTTCCAGACAAATCCACATTCCCTGCGATACTGTCCATGAAAAGGTAAGGCTCCTGACTCACCACGGAAAAAAGCCCCCGGTATTCATCCACAGGAAATTCCCCCACAGGAATCCCGTCCGCCGTGATTTCCCCGCCGCAGGGCTCGTAAAAACGCAGAAGGAGATTGAAAATGGTGGACTTCCCGCTCCCGTTTTTCCCGATAAAAGCCACTTTCTCCCCCGGCATTATCCGAAAGGAAACGCCCTTTAACACCTCCCTGCCCTCCCCGTAGGAAAACCGCACCCCGTCAAAGCACAGCACAGGCGCGCAGACGCCTTCCGGCAGCCTCCTCGTCCCGCTGCTCTCCTCCTCCCTGTCAAGAAAGGAAAAAAGCCGCTCCGCCGAGGGCAGGATTCTCGCAAAATGCATTTTCAGATTTATCAGAGAAGCCACCGGACCCGTCACGTAACCGGAATAGGAAATGAAAGCGACCACCGCCCCCACCGTCAAGTCTCCCCGGCACACCAGCGCCCCGCCAAGGATGTACAGCGCCACGTCCACGCCCCATGAGAGCACCATCTCCGTAAAAAGATTCCACGCATCCGTCATGCTCCCCTTCTCCCGGACGGCAAGAAGCTCCCGAAGAAGCCTTCCGAAGGTCTCCTTCCTCTGCCCGCCAAGGTTCCACAGATGCACCTCCCCAATCCCGTCAAGAGTGTCGTCAAACCACCGTGAAAACCGCCTGTTGGCCTCAATGTCCTCCCCCATGTTCTTCTCCCGCTGCGCGGACAGCCGCCGCACCGAGAGATACTTCAGCGGTATCATGGCAAGCACCGCCATGGCAAGACCCGGACTTATGAGAAACAGCCCCGCCGAGCCGCTTACAATGCGGAACACATGCCCCGCGCTCATCACAATATACCTGTCCGTCACCGACGTCACCTGCATCATATCCAGCGTCAGACAGTTGATAATTTCCCCGTTTTTCCTGTCCGTGAAAAAATCCTTCCGAAGCCGCAGTACCTTGTCGAACACCTGCAGGGAAACCGCCTCATAGGAGGCGTTGTGGATTTTCACAAAAACCCTTGTCTGAAAAAACTCCAACGCCTGAGAAGCCACCACCAGCGCCCCCAAAAGGCAGGAAAAAAGCAGGATACCGGCCATATCCTTTTCAATCATCCCGTCGTCCATTATCTTCCGTATGGCAAGAGGCTGCAAAAATCCCGCCGCCGTCACTCCCAAAAGGGCGGCAGCAGCAGCAGCCAGCTCTTTTTTATAAGGAAGTAAATACCCCAGGCATCTGAAAAGCAGTTCACGCCTTCTCTTCTTCGTCCCCTCCACGTTTCTCCCTTTCCGGCCCTTAGAGCCTCTTATGTAAAATGTCAGGCAAAAAATTCCTTAATGAAAAGAAAAACCTCCCCCGCAGACCGGAAAACCCTCTCCCCGGTTTCCACGCTGACACGGATTTCCCCCGCTTTCCCGTCCACATACATGTCAATTTCCGAAAAAGAAAATTCCGGCCTTTCCCCTGTGGAAAAAAGCAGAGCGTCCGCCGGATAAATCCCCGCCATTGTACGAGGGAACCCTTCCGCCATACATTCCGCCTGCCCGTAGAGAGCAAGGGGCACTCCCTCTCCCCGGTCCGAAAAGACCGTGACGTCGTACCCGTCCTTTCTGAATTCTCCGTGAACCGGCCCAAGAAGCTCCCGCTCCACCCATAGCACCGGTATTTCCGTTTCCTCCGCCGGTTTTCCGTCAAACCGGCAGTACATCCCCTTAAAGGCTCCCTCCGGGTACGAAGCCGCCTCCCGCTCCAACGCCGCCAGAGCCTTTTCAAAGGTAATGCCCTCCCCCGAAAGCGCCATCTCCGCCAGCCTTGCCGTCACCACCGGCGCGGCAAAACTGTTGGCATACCGGATATCCTCAATCCCCTCCCCGAGACTCTCGCTGATACAGGCGATAAGACTGTTCTCCCGGTTTCCCGGAAAACCGCTGTCAAAGGCTATGCCGCGGTTTTCAAGGACGCCCCGCTTATCCCCGCGGACGCCGAAAACCCCCGGAAAAACCGCCGGCCAGGTTGGAATATTCCTGTTATGGAAAGCCGCCACCATCAGCGTGCCGTTCTCCGACAGCTTCCTCACAGTATCCTCTATTCTGTCCTTCAGTTCATACACCAGCGTCCCGAGACTCATATGCACCAGAGCAACCTTATTTTCCAGACACCACAAAAGCGCTGCGGAAAGCCGCCGGATATCCCCGGCCGTGCCCTGTTCCATGATTTTGATACTGATAACCGGTATCTGCGGACATACCCGCAGGATAATCGCCGCGCACAACGCCCCGTGGGTGGGCTCCGGCGTCGGCTCCCTGTCCTCTATAACCCTGCCGCCGCAGACCTTTAAGTGAGTAATCTTTGTACCCTCCGGCAGACTTACTCCGTAGACGCCGTCGTCTATGATGACAAGGCTCTTTTGATTTTCTCCCATAATTCTTCCATTCCGGGCAGTTTTATCTGCACCCGCCGCCGCTTGTCCATAATTATATTATCTATTATAGCCCTGTTCTGTGACGTATTGCAACAGATGTGGATAACTCCATTGTTTTGGACAGCGCGGTAATTGACAGCCCCGTCATGGGAAAGATTACGCCTACAGCCCTTTCCGGCGGCGTCAAAACTTTAATTCTTATGAAAAATGAACGTTCTAGAATATTCAACGCCTCCACCTGCGGTGATAACTGTGCCAAATGGATTCTGAAGCTGGCCGAGACAGATGAGCTTACAATAAACCTGCGCCATTTGATGGACTTCGGGGATGGCACTTTTGACATCCGTATTATGAATACAGCTCAGATTGTCCACAGCATGAAAGAGCTTGTTCCGATTGCCGGACTATATGTATAAGAGGGGCTGAACATGAAAGGGACACACAGAATTATTGTACAGAATAAGCGTATCCGATATGATTTTCAAATAAGAAGGAACATTACGGTTATTCGCGGGAACAGTGCAACAGGCAAAACGGCGCTGGTCGATATGATACGTGAACATTTCGAAAACGGGGCCGCCAGCGGGATAGAACTTTCCTGTGATAAAGAATGCACCGTTTTGGATGGCAGGACATGGGCGGGACAGCTTTCCATGATGAGGGACTGCATTATTTTTATTGATGAAGGCAACGACTTTGTTATGGGTAATGATTTTGCATCAGCTATTCAGAATACAGATAACTATTATGTAATCGTAACCAGAGAGGGTGTACCGTCTTTGCCGTACAGCGTAGACGAAATTTATGGAATCCGTGATTCAGGTAAATATGGAACTTTGAAGCGCACATATAATGAATTTTACCATTTCAGTTAAATACCGCTTATTTGCAGGAAAAAATATCAAACAGGATTTTGGCTGTTATGAAGGGCATAGACCTGACCTGATGATTGTAAATTCTGTCACAAGAAACAGCGTGCTAATTAGCATTAAAGGAATTGCCATTATTACCTTTTTCCACATATGTACCCCTCCCTGTTTTGCTTAAAAGGGGAAAAGAAACTCCTTCCCCCTCTTTTTTCAATAAAATACACTGCAAATACGCTTTATTTTTTACTCATTCATATACAGATAAACTCTACCTGCCAGCTCCTTACGGCATTCCTCCGATGTTATAGTATTATTCATAAAGTAGTCCTCGTATACAGGCAGAAAGCTGTTATTCAAGTCCATGTCCGAATAACTCATTGTATTTATTGCTTCTATATCCCGGTACAGCTTCTCTTTGTTTTCCGGTGTCAGCCCTTCACATACAATTTCCGTCTTTTCCTTATTCGGAGATATATAGGATGAGTAATCCTGACTGGTCTCCTTACCGCTGAAAGCATACTTAATAAATTCCCATGCCAGTTTCTTATTTTCTGAAAAGCTGCTGACAGCCACATTGGAAGCACCATAAAAATACCGTTCGCCATGCATACTTTCATAACAGATTGCCCTTGTCATTCCCTCCGTACCCTCAAACACTTCATTTGCATTATTACCCGGCAGCCTTAAATCACTCGGACAGCAGAGCACGTCATCTTCAATCTTCATCGTTCCATCGCTTCTTAACGGTCTGTTTTCCGATACACAATACAGCTCATGGCACATCTTAAGGTACTCCTCGTATTCATCCGAATCTATAAGGTTATTGCGGATAAAATAGTTTGTTTCATAACTGCACATTCCCTCATAGCCATACCCGTCTGGCGTCAGGAATATCCGCTCCCCGGCTGTCTCCCTCACCTTCTCGTAAAGTCCGTATAGTTCCTTAAAGGATATTGTATCCTCCGTATACTCAAGGCCTGCTTCCTCAAGCAGTTTCTTATTCAAATGGATATAAACCGGCCGCACATTATAAACAAAAGCCGGCAGCTTCCCGTCTATTTCCACCGGTTCAAAAATACAGGAAAAGTAATCCTCCCTGTGAAAGTCCTCATCTGCATCCATCAGCTCATACATATCCACAAAAAGCCCCTGCTCCATACACCTTTCCATATTTACTAAATCAGACTCCACAATATCAATCCCGTCTCCGGTCATAATCCTCGTATTGTACCGTTCCACGAATTCCTCAGTAAGCACTTCCTCCTGCTTAGGCATATCTACCGTTACTGTTACCCCCGGATGTTCTTGTGTAAATCCCTCTATTACATGGTCCCATTTATTAGAAGGAACCCATGACAAAATAGTCAGCTCCCCGGTGAGTTCCTCGGACTCTGATTCCCCCGAAGCCTCTGTTTTCTCCTGCATTTCATTTCCGTTTATTTTTTCCTGAGTCTTTTCTCCTGTTTCATCCTTTCCTGAGCTACATGCCATAAGAAACAGTATACACAATGACATAATTATAATAGTTACTTTTTTCCACATAAAATAGTCCTTTCCTATTCAGCTAAAAAGGGGAAAAGAATTCTCCCTTCCCCTTTTTGCCGTGCATTAGCTGTTTGCTCCATAATTAACACGATAATCAGCTTCAGCACTTCCATTATTTCCATCATGCAAACCAGACGAAGGGTTATTCGGTCCTCCTGAACAACTGCACACACACCCACATGAACCACACCCACACCTGTTCTGCAGTACCTCATAGTTCTTCACTGATTCATTCCTCTGTTTCTTCAATGTCCTCATATTTTCACCTCCTCTCCTTTCGATTTATTTCACAGCGGCAATAAAGCCACCACTGCTTCATCTTTGGTTCCAGCCAGAGATAACTTCCTCCCTAACCGGCGTCTGATAGAACAGCAACCAAATGCTCTGCAAAGCATTTGCCGCTCCCATGTAAAGGCTTTACCGGGACGATATATTCTTCCTCCCCGATATACTTCTCTTTCACAAATCCGGCGGGCACCGTAAAGTAATACGTCCTGTCTTCTTCGATATTTATCTTGCACCCCACACAGCTCATTGCAATCCCCGCCACATTAGCAGAAAACCTCTGCCTGCATATCTCCTTAAGCTCTGCGACGAATCCCCCGTTAATCTCATGGGCCGGAATTGCCAGCAGGGAAGCGTCCGCATCAACCGCATTGCCGACCATATAGGCATATTCTCCGTCGCAGGTATATTCCAGCAGCGACTGATTCAGTATCCCGCCCGGCACGTCTATTATCACAATATCCGGCTTTTCCTCCTTCACCTTGCGGTACAGGAAATGGTTAAACGCCAGCGTCCGCTCCTTCAACGTCCTGCCTCCATAAACCGCCTCCGGCAACGGAATGCATTCCCCCATCCGGCTTACAGGTTCCCCCGATACCTTCATCACACGATATCCCTGCTCCTCAACGGCGCGTGACACCTCAAGGAACAGCTTATGCCGTTCGCACTCCTCACTGATTCCCATCACCGTCACCACCGGGCACGGCAGCTCATACAACCGCTTTCCGGCTTTTTTCTGCGGCGTTTTTTCCCCGGATAAAACGGATACCTTTTCCCCATACTCCTGCCCTGCGTCCACGGTCACGTCATATAGATATATTTTCTTCCCCTGCTCCGCAAAGTACTGTATTTTTTCTCCCATCCCCTCGCTGTCATGGTAAAACAGCACGTCTGTCACCTGCTCTATGACTTCTTCCATATTTTCCGTAAAGAATACATTCTCCAAATCCCCGAACATATTGACGCCGGAAAGGAAGCTGCGTCCTTCCACGTAGACTTTTCCATAGAGTGCCGCCATCGCTTCCAGCTTCAGGAAATAATTCAAATCAAGGCTCCCGCTATACACCGCTAATGTCTTCATCTTCTCCCGCCTCCTGAAAATCATATCCGCTTTCCATAAGAATACATACGTCTCTGAGCATATCCCTTGCATGTCTCCTAACATCCTCACAGGAATATTCCCTGTAATCTCCGGAAATCCCCTCCTCTGTCAGGCATGCCGCCGCGCACAGACTGCAAAACTGAAATGCCCAACAGCCCTTGCACCGCTCCTCCGTAAGCTTCCCTATGTTCATCAGGTTCCGCACCTTCTCTATGTCAAAACCTCCCTCTACATTCCCGATTTTCAGCTCGTCGATTTCCGGCAGCTTCTCACAGGGATAGAAATCTCCATCCACCGTGACAAACAGCCTCCGTGCGCCGGCAACACAGGGACCGGAAGGGTGGTTCTTCTTAAGATACAGTCTGCCGCTTTTCAGGCTTTTACTGTATCTCTTTACCTCATCTTTATAATTCGCAAGGATTTTGTACTCTTTCCGGCATTCTTCTCCGTTATACTTTCCCCCCGACAGTTCATAAAGCACCTCTGCCCGGTTCTTTTCCTGCAGTTCCCTCCACTTCCCGGTATATGCTACCCGGTTGGCGTCTTTAATCCCGGAAGGCGATACCAGCCCCAGCCTCGGGTGGAGTTCCCTGATGTATTCCTGCTCCTCAAAGAACGTCAACGCTTTCTCATAGTCGCAATCCGGGCTCAGCACCGTGTTTGTCATTATCTTTTTGAAATAATCCGGGTAGGTCTCCCTTATATATTTCAGCTTTTCCATAATCAGGTCGAAGGAGCCCTGCCCCGAAACAAAGCGTCTGTTTGCGTCATGGATTTCCTTCGGCCCGTCTATGCTCAGGGTAAGGGAAAAATTATTTTCCGCCAGAAAGTCCACAACCTCCTCCGTCAGCAGCGTCCCGTTCACCGTCATGTTAAACTGAATCTCCCTGCCCGGATAATTCTCCTTCACATAGCTTACGATTCTCTTAATCAGCCCGAACTGCAGAAGCGGCTCCCCGCCGTAAAATCCCATCGACGGCTTTTCCACCAGCAGATTCCTTGCCATAAAGAAGTCCACCGCCCGGCATGCCGTCTCGTAGGGCATGACGCTGCTGTTATGCGTTCTGTTAATATACTTGCCGGAATACACACAGTAGGAACACCGAAGATTGCATTGCTGTGTCACCTGCAGAATCAGGTTTTCCAGCCGCTCGTTCAGATAGTAGGGCGCCAGCTCGTTCATGGGATTTTCAAGCTCCTCCACCGCCCTGTCCGTACACAGCCCCATTCTCTGATACCGTTCCACACATTCCATGATTTCCGGCGTCCTGTCCCCTTCTATATACTTTGACAGCTTCCCAGAGTCTTCCCCGTCAACGGGCACAATCTCATTTTCCGCCGCATCATAAAGATAATGGTTTTCGGGCGTGTCCAGTAATTCAAACATCATTGTCTCTGAATTCCTTTCTTTTGTATTTTTATGAATCGGCGGGTCAGTGAGGGCATTTGTCATATGTTAGTGTTGATACTCTTGAGCCCATTATCGTATCTCCACATTTTGTACATCTCTCGGCATTATATGTGGTCACAGTGCAGCTCCCGTCTGATTTTTTATTGTGCTGTTGTACTGTCCCTGACTTATATGTATGCTGGCAGGATGCCCGCTCCTTAATACCGCCGTTTTCCTCGAAACTGTCTATGTAGTAAACTGTGCCGTCTTCCCCTGTAAATACAATGTCTCCTTCTTTAAATTCAGGAGAATCTATCTTCACATCTTCCTCGTCGGTAAAAAGCAGCCAGTCCGCGCTTTCCAGACTTTCGATATCGTAGGATTCTTCTGTCACCGTATACTTCTTTGCATCCTCATAGGCAAACGCCGGTATACTGCTGATAAGAAAGCACACCGCCATAATTACCGCCGCAGTTCCTTTTTTCCATGCTTTTTTTACATTCATTCCCATAATTCTCTCCATCCTCTTTTCTGTAAGTGTTTTAGATGCCGCCAGTGATACGCCTGTCATCCTCGGGTCACGGGGCTTTTGCGTAGCGTCAATAATACATTCCATATATTCTGCTTTTTCCTTCTTCGTCCTGCCTTCCACCGCCGCCATATCGCACAACATCTCGCTTACCTCTCTATTTTCCTTAAACAGGTAATATGTAAGCGGGTTAAACCATTCCGTCGCTATCGCCAGAAAGGTAATGAATTTCCCCAAAATATCTCTGCTCAAAACATGGCTTACCTCATGACGCAGGACACACGCCAGCCTGCTTCCCGCCCTGCCGCCGGATAACATGTCCTCCATCTCTCCCTCCGGCATGCCATCGAGCGCCCCCTTCGGGAACAGAACCACCGACCTTATTATTCCTAAGGCAAAAGGCGAGCCTGCGCCGCCGGACGTCCCGATTCGCACCTTCCTTTTCCCGGCTCTCACATACCTCTCTCCGGGGAATTTCGCCCGTCTCATATGCCAACGGCATGTAACGAGGTAAACGGCAAGCCAACCCGCCGCAAGCACTGTGAATATAAGAGCGCCTCCCGCAATCACTGTCAGCCAGTTCCTGTAACCGGTTATATAAAGGAGCTTCTTATCCGCATCGAAAAACAGTGTACTTTCCCATACGCTGGTCGTATCTGTTATATTTGACAGCGTCCTTTCCGGAAATACCATACCGGCCTTTTCCAGAAAAAGTTTCAGCCACCCTTTCACCTGCGCTGCCAGCCACGGCACAGGCAGTAAGTACAACAACGCATTTATTCTGAGGAAAGTCTTCCTGTACTTAAGCGGCAGCTCCCACGGGAGCGCGCACTTAAAGAAAATATACAGAAGCGTGCAGATACTGCCGCAAGCCATCATATGTACATACAGCCTCATTCTCTCTCCCATTCCCTGAGCATCCGCCTCAGTTCTCCTGATTTGTCCCTGTCAAGCTCATCCCCTCCACTCAATGCTGCGAACATTTTTGCAAAAGAGCCCTCATAATATTTGTCCAGAAACTTTCTGGATATCTCCTTCACATACTCCTCTCTTGAAATACATGGCTGATACTGTTTCCTTGTCCCGCCAAAGGCTTCCACCTGTCCTTTATACTGCATCCGGGTGAGAAAAGTTCCCAGCGTCTGCTTTTTCCAGTCCCTTCCTGTCTTTGCATTAAACCCTTTCAACAGTTCGCCGAAAGTCATCGGTCCTCCTTTCCCCCACAATACTTCCAGAATTTCCAGTTCCGAATCTGATATACTTAGCATAATATACCTCCGTTTTTGTCCTTTGTCCTAAGGATATAGGACTTTTTTATAATATACTACAAACAAATTCAAATGACAACAGCATTTTGCCCTTTTCATCATGCTCCGTCGATTTAAAGCCAATTAAAGAACATTTCATTACATTTTCCCCAAAATTCCCTGTAAAAGCTAATCTTTTTAAATCAGCAAGCCGATAATTTCTATAGAAAACCAACCAAGGAGGGTGATATTATGAGCGTAAACGGAGTTACAGGTGCCAGCGAAGCGTATAGCAGCGCATATACTTCAAAGACCAAAGGCGCCGAGACCAATACCGAAGTAAAGCAGGGAAGCGCAAAGGAAGCTGCCGCCGCCGAGAATGCCGGTGCAGTGTACGAGCCTTCCAAAGAAACCAAAAAAACTTCCGCCAAAACCTATAAACCCAATGCCGAGCTTGTTGCTAAAATGAAAGCGGACGCGGACGCCAGAACCGCGCAGCTGCAGAGCATTGTTGAGAAGATGCTGACCAAGCAGGGCCAGACCTACGGCAAGGCCAATGATATCTGGAGCATTTTGTCAAGTGGCAACTTTACCGTAGACGCGGCTACCAAAGCGCAGGCTCAGGCTGATATTGCCGATGACGGCTATTGGGGCGTTTCCCAGACCTCACAGCGTATTCTGGATTTTGCTACCGCTTTGACGGGCGGCGACCCTGACCAGATTGAAAAAATGCGTTCCGCATTCCTCAAGGGCTACAAGCAGGCTGAAAAGACCTGGGGCGGCAATCTTCCCGGTATCTGCAAGCAGACCTATGACGCTGTTTTGAAGGGATTTGACAAGATGGCGGAGGACGCCAAAGTCCAGACAGAGACAAACTCCTCTGACTCGGAAACTGACAAATAAAAATTTTGTTTAAAAAATCAAACTGCCGCGTTCATGGTTGAAAATCATGAAGCGGCAGTTTCTTTTCTCCTTATATGCCGTAAGGCTCAGGTTCCATAAGAATGCTCTGTATACGAAGCATCCCCCTGCTGAAATTCATTTACACATTTTTCACTATCAAAATCCTGTCCCCCGCCTTCACCTCGTCGGATGTAAGGTCGTTTGTCTGCTTAATCACCGAAACCGGCACATAATACCGCTTTCCGATATCCCAAAGGCTTTCCCCTTCCTTCACCATATAAACGGCAATCCCCGGAAGCGCCTCCATTTTCTCCATATCCGGCTCCGCCACAATCACCTGCTCCACGATTTTTTCCTGCCATTTCTGATAGACGTTGGAGCGGAAATAAAGAACGCATTTCACATCCACCTCTATATTGTCAATAATGGCAACCGTCACCTGGTCCACAAAGGACTGCACAGGATAAATACAGCTTTCGTTGATGCCCTCGGCCTCTAAGACATAGCTGAACGGAATGCTTCCCTTAATCACTCCGTACCTGTTTTCTTCGCCGCTGCACTCGTAGAAAATCTGCAGGCTCACCACGCCCGTCAGCTCGATACCGCCCTCCGTCGCGTTTTGGGAATTGACCTGAAGGCTGCTGGCAGTATGCAGAATCTTATGGATTACCGCCTTGTCATCTTCGCATTTGAAATGGCCGGACAGCTTTGTCTTTCCGCTGCTCTTTGAGAGAAGCCTTCTGAAATCCGCATTTTTCTCAAGGGCGGTAACCTCCTTGACAACGCCGTAGACGTCCGAAAGGATGTCGATTTGCTCCTCCGCGTAAATGCAGATATCCAAATCCAGGCACTGTTCAAAGGTAATCACTCTTTCCTCTCCGTCAAAATCCGGCCTTATCTCCACCTCCCGGTCCTCCGCCAGGAAACGGATTTCCGGTATCATCCCTTCTCTTGCGCCGGGGCAATCCAGACTTCCGGCAAAGGGAAGGGTGGTTTCGTAATGGCAGATTTCGCTTTCCTCCCCCTCTCCCCTGTAGAGGAAGAAGGCTCGAAGCTCTCCCTGAACCCCTATTTTATCCTCCAGCACCTTGAACTCCACGGCTTCCGGCACAATCTCCGACCAAATCATGGTCAGGATATTGGGAAAGCTGCCCGGAATCTCCACTTCCTCTTTTACCCTGAAAATATCCTTTTTCTTGATGGTCATGGCCGCGATATCCAGCGTTTTCTTCCGAAATTCCACCGGCTCCTCGCTGTATAAGTCCACCGCCGTTTCCTCATCCCGGATTTCCTCGCAGGAAAGAAGAAGGGTTGCCACCGACTGAACGCTGAGCTTTCTGGAATTAATCAGGCTGACGCTTAAATCCTCCAGCTCCCAGTCCACATTTACACTGTCCCCCGCCCGTATTCCTTCCATAAAGACCGACTCGTCAAAGGGGACTGCGCCTTCCATATTCGCCACGTCTCCCCCGGTTCCCTGGTCCGTTAAGTAGAGCACGTGAAAAGCAAGCCTGCCTTTTACGCTGACATGGTCGTCCGTTACCCTGACCTCCTCGATTATCACATTTCCTCTATCCATAATCAGCTTTGCGGCATCCGGTCTGGAATCGGATATAATCACGTCATCTTCAAGAGTCATCTGCGTCTGGGCCTTGCATTTGATAAAATCTGTATGTATATTCCGTTTAATCAGTTCCACAAAAATACCTCCCTGGCATCCACTTACTGTAAATGTATGTGGATGCGGGAGGAAGTATGCATAGAAATTGGGGTAAGGCAGCAGGGGCGGGACGGAAGTCTCCCTTCTTCCCGGCCTCATTCCGGGATGCCGCCGATGATTTCGCCGATATCTTCTATATGATATTGTTCCATATATTTTTCAATCCCCTCTATCACTTCAACGGTAGTATGAGGATTGGCAAAATTCATCGCGCCTATGGCAATGGCGGAAGCGCCGGCAAGAAGAAATTCTATGGCGTCATCGGCGGTGGCGATGCCCCCCATACCGATTACCGGAATTTTTACGGCGTGGCTTGCCTGATAAACCATTCGAACCGCCACAGGTTTGATGGCGGGGCCGGATAAGCCGCCGGTTTTATTGGCAAGCACGAATTGCCGTCTGTGGATGTCGATTTTCATTCCGGTCAGGGTGTTAATCAGGGAAATGGCGTCGGCTCCCGCCGCTTCCGCCGCTTTTGCCATCTCCGTAATGTCGGTGACATTCGGGCTGAGCTTCATAATCACCGGCTGTTTTGCCCTCGTCTTAATCCTGGAGGTGATATCGTAAAGGCTGTCCGCCCTCTGACCAAAAGCGATAGCCCCTTCCTTTACATTGGGACAGGACACATTGATTTCCAGCATATCCGCCGGCTCATCCGACAGCCTCTCCACTACCTCGAGATAGTCCTCCACGCTTTTGCCGCAGACGTTCACAATCACTTTTGTGTCATACCTTTGAAGGAAGGGAAGGTCTCTCTCCACAAAAACGTCGATGCCGGGATTTTGCAACCCGATAGCGTTCAGCATTCCTCCGTAGGTTTCCGCCACCCGGGGCACCGGATTTCCCGGCCACGGTACATTTGCCACGCCCTTGGTCACTACTGCCCCCAGCCTGTTCAAATCCACAAAATCGCTGTACTCCATGCCGGAGCCAAAGGTCCCGGACGCCGTCATCACCGGGTTTTTAAATTCAACGCCTGCAATCGTAACCTTAGTGTTCATCAGATATCCACCTCCCCGGCCTCAAAGACGGGCCCTTCCGTACAGATTCTTGCATTGTTCACGTGGGAATGCCCGTCCTTACGGGTGGTTTTGCAAACGCAGCCAAGACACGCGCCCACCCCGCAGGCCATTCTCTCCTCCAGCGACAGATAAGCCCGGATTCCCCGGCCTGCCGCATAAACCTTAACTGCCCGGAGCATAGGCATGGGGCCGCAGGCCATAATCACATCCGCCTCTGTCTGCATTTCCTCCATGACCGTAAGCACATTCCCCCTCATGCCCGCGCTGCCGTCCTCGGTGGCAAAAAGGAGCCGTCCGTACTTCTCCATATCCTCCTTCAAAAAGAGCTGCCCGTCTCTGTATCCGGCGATAATCACCGCCTCCGTCCCGGCCTCCTTAAGCTCCTTTGCAAGCTGCACCATGGGAGGAATCCCGATTCCGCCGCCCATAAGGACAACCCTTTTCCCCTCCGCCAAATCTACCGGGAATCCGTTTCCCAGAATCCCGAGGATTTCCGCTTCCTCCCCCGGCTGCCAGCCGGAAAACTCCGCAGTTCCCGCTCCCGCAACCCGGTATACAATCCGAAGCGCCCCCTTTTCCTTATCCGCCTCGCAGATGCTAAGGGGTCTCGGGAGCAGCCGGGAGGCATCCTTCGGATAAATCCCGATAAACTGCCCCGCCCGGGCTTCAAGCGCAAGGGGCGTTTCCAGCCATAAATCATAAATCCCCTCCGTAAGCATTGTCTGGGATAATATTCTGGCTTTTACTTTTGCTTTTTTATTCTGTGTGGTGCTCATTTTTTATTTTTGCCTCCTTTTTCCAATGAATAAGGCATCCTCCCGCCTTGCGGGTCCCTCCCTTTTTTCCAGGTCTCACTTCGTGGGACTCTGCGGCAGGCGGAAAATCACCCTCCCGTCGCAGATTGTATAGTGAACCACGCCCGGAAGCTCCTCTCCGATGAAGGGGGAGTTCGCCGACTTCGATGCGAATTCCGAAACCTTCCATTTTTCCGTCGGGTGAAACAGCACCAGGCTTGCGGCCGCGCCCTCCTCGATTCTGCCGCCGCAAAGTCCGTACAGCCGGCAGGGAGCGGCGCTCATCCTCTCTATAAGCTGCGGCATGGTAAGATACCCTTTTTCAACCAGCTCTCTGATGCCAAGGGAAAGGGCGGTTTCCAGACCGATAATCCCGCTGGGAGCTTCGGTTATCGGCTTTTCCTTTTCCTCTTTCGCGTGCGGGGCGTGGTCCGTGGCAATCAAATCTATGGTTCCGTCCTTAAGCCCCTCGATAAGCGCCAGTCTGTCGGCCTCCTCCCGAAGGGGCGGATTCATCTTGGCAAGCGTCCCCTTTTCGATGGCAGCGCTTTCCGTCAGGGTAAAATGGTGGGGCGTACATTCCCCGTGAACATGCGCGCCCTTCGCCTTCGCCTCCCGCAAAAGCGCCACCGACTCCTTTGCGCTGATGTGCTGGATTACCACCTCCGCGCCGGTTTCAAGGGCAAGCTCCAAATCTCTTTTCACCAGACTGATTTCCGCTTCCCTGGGCGAGCCGCCTATTCCGTAAAACGCCGCGGCTTCTCCGGCGTTGATGCCGTTATTTGCAATCATGCCGGGATTTTCCTCGTGAAAGCTTATGGGCTTATGAAGGCTTTTTGCCTTTTCCATGGCTTTTCTCACAATCGACTCGTCGAGCAGGGGAATGCCGTCGTCGGTAAAGCCCGCCGCCCCGGCTTCCCCCAGCTTTTCCATATCCGTCAGCTCCTTCCCCGCCATTCCCAATGTAACGTTGGCGCAGCTTTCGATATGAATGCCGGTTTCCTTTCCTCTGGAAAGCACATAAGAGAGAGTTTCCTCATTATCCACAGGCGGCTTCGTGTTCGCCATCAGCACAATTTCCGTAAAGCCCCCCCTTGCCGCCGCCGCCGCGCCGGTGATAATGTCCTCCTTATAGGTAAATCCGGGCTCCCTGAAATGTACGTGGGTATCCGCAAGACCGGGGGCAATCAAGAGACCCTCGGCATCAATGGTTTCTGTTTCTTCTATATTAATATGCTCCTTTATCTGCGCCGGAGCCGCTTCCCCCTCCCGGATAATCCTTTCGATTTTCCCCTCCGCAATCTGCAGGTCGGCCCGGTAAAGCGTATTCTTCACCGGGTCAACTATCGTCCCGTTTTTTATAAAAAGCATTTCTCAGTCCTCCGCATGGTCGATACCGATATGTCCGCCTGACCACACCTTTTTCCCTGACCAGTCCTCGTCCGCCCCGCTCCAGAATTCATCGGAAGGCGCAAGCCCCAACGGCAGAAATACCGAGCTGCACAGGTACAGGCTTCCGATATTGATATAGGTCTCCGCAAGCTCCGGTTGGTGTCCGAATACCCCGGGCAAAAGCCATCCCTTTTCGTCAAACATGTCCTTCGCGCTCATCACCCTTCGGATTACCGCGCTCAGGCCGCAGCGCACGGAAGCAGGCGAAACGCCCTCCTCAAGCTCCTTCTGCAGCGCCGCCTGGGAAAGCATGTGGAAAACTCCGAAGCGGTAGCAGATGGAACGCCCCACCACCGGATAAGTCCCCTCCGGCCCTATCATTCGTTCCAGAATGGAAGCGTATCTTGACGCCCTTCTGATTACGGTTTCCTTCATTTCCCCGATTTCCTCATTTTCACCGGCAAACAGCTTTACCAAATCCACATACATGGGCTGAATCACAAAGCTGTTGTAATAATCAAAATGGAAGCTGTCGCCGTCGCCGTAAACGCCGTCCCCTTTATACCATCCCTGAAAAGCCCGGAGGGCATAAAGCACTCTCATAATGTCGTAAGGCTCGCCCAGCACATAAAGCCCCGCCTCCACCATGGCGGAAAAGAAAATCCAGTTGCTGTTGCAGGCCGGAATCTTACGGGAGCTTCGCAGCGCATCCGCCAGATGCCGCCGCGTTTCGGAAGGAAGCGCCGCCCCCAGCGCCGACTGCGCCCTCACGATTCCGTGGGCAAGAAACGCCGCGTCCACAAGTGGCTGACCGCCCCGGTCAAAAACCATAAAATCCGGGGATGAGGGGTTTGTCGCCATCTCTATACAGCGAACCGCCTTTTCCCTGTATTCCTTCTGCAAAGCGCGTTCTTCCTCATCAAGCCCCCTGCTGTCCGCCTCCAGCCAGGGCGCAAGTCCCGTCATGCTCCGCCCGAACGCCTCCAGGGGCGCAAACTCCGCTCTCTCCTCGTGGAAGGAAAGAGGCATTGTTTTTTTCAGTTCCCCCTTTTCCAGTGCGTCAAGCACGGGGCTTACAATTGTTAAAAGAGCATTTAACCATTCTTTCCTGTCATTTGCCATATTTATCTTCCTTTCTCTAAAAGCTCCTACAGCTTTTCGGTTGTCTCCGCTGAAACCGTCAGGCAAACCATCTCCCGGCCTGTCAGCGCCGCGCTTCTCTTATCCGGCTGCTGCATTCCCACGTACACGGTATAAACGCCCTTTTCCAGCATCAAATCCGCTTCTTCATTATAAAGTGCAAAGGCGCGGGCGTCCAGCGTAATCTCCACATCTCTTTCCTCGCCGGGCTGCAGATATGCCTTTTTCAGCCCCTTTAGCTGGCAGTTCGGCACATGGCGGGACGCGCTTCCGGCAGCCGCCGCACTGTCGTCCGTTCTGCTTCCCTGTATGTTCCCGTCTTCCTGCACATCTCTGCTTTCCCGCTCACCACAACCGGCATTCCCCGCCGGTGCCTTCACATAGACCTGCACCGTCTCGCCGCCTGCCATAACGCCCGTATTTTTAATCCTTGCACTGACCTTTATCTCTCCCCCTGCCGTGATTTTATCCCCGGACAGCTTCACATCACTAAGGGCAAAAGAGGTATAGGAGAGCCCGAACCCGAAAGGATAAAGCGCCTCCCTGTCCATATAGCGATAGGTTCTGCCTTTCATGGAATAATCCGTAAACTCCGGCAGTTCCTCCGTGGTGCGGTAAAAAGTCACCGGCAGCTTCCCCTCCGGGCTGTATGCGCCGAACAAAAGCTCCGCCACCGCTCTGCCGCCCTGCGCGCCGGGATACCACGCCTGTATAATTGCCGGAATGTGGGAGTCCTCCCAGTTAAGCGCCATGGCGGAGCCGGTCATGGAAACCAGAATCACAGGCTTTTTGCTCTCATACGCAGCCCGAAGCACTTCCGGCTGCAGGCCGGGGAACTGCAAATCCAGCTTGTCCCCGCTGGCAAACTCGTTTCCCGCGTCCCCTTCCTCGCCCTCGATGGTGGAATCCAGCCCCAGCACAGCCACCACCACATCGCTGGCGGCGCACACCGCCCTCACCTCGGAAATCCGGTCGTTTGCCATGGCCAGCCCGCTGGTTCTGTCCTCAAACAAATGGCACCCTTCGGAATAAAGAACCCTTGCCTTATCGCCCGCATAGTCCTCAATTCCCTCCAGAACCGTAACATAGCGGGACGCGGTTCCCTCATAGTTTCCCACCAGCGCTTTCCGGGAATCCGCATTGGGGCCAATCACGCCGATGGTATTTATTTTATCCAAATCAAGGGGAAGGAGATTATCTTCATTTTTAAGCAGCACCAGACTTTTCCTTGCAATTTCCAGATTAACCGCCCTGTTTTCCGCCGTATCCACCTGTTCGTACCCGATGGCGTCAAAGGGAACCGTACCGCTTTCCTCGAACATCCCCAGCTTCATACGGCATTCCATCAGGTTCGTCACCGCCTCGTCAAGACGCTCCTCCTCCACATAGCCGCCCCGGACAGCGTCCAGAAGATACGGGAACATACAGCCGCAGTTAACATCACAGCCGTTATTCATCGCCATCGCCGCCGATTCCAGAGGCGTCTTCGTTATCTTATGGTTTTCATGGAAATCCTTGATTGCCCAGCAGTCGCTGACCACATGACCGGTAAAGCCCCATTCTTTTCTCAAAATATCAAGAAGCAATGTCCTGCTCCCGCAGCAAGGCTCGCCGTTGGTGCGGTTATAGGCTCCCATCACCGCCTCCACCTTCGCCTCCTGAACGCAGGCCTTAAAGGCCGGAAGGTAGGTTTCATACATATCCTGTCTGGAGGCTGTGGCATCAAAACAGTGACGCAGCTTTTCCGGCCCCGAATGCACCGCAAAATGCTTGGCGCATGCCGCCGCCTTCATAAACCCGTCCTTCTCCTCCTGCAGCCCTTCCACAAACCGCACGCCCATCCGGGAGGTCAGATAAGGGTCCTCCCCATAGGTCTCCTGCCCCCGGCCCCAGCGGGGGTCCCTGAAAATATTCACATTGGGCGCCCAGAAAGTAAGCCCCTTATAGATATCCCTGTCTCCTGCTTCTTTCTGCGCGTTATACTTCGCCCTGGCCTCCTCCCCGATGATTTCCGCCATTTTCCCGTTCAAATCCTCGTCAAAGGTGGCGGCAACGCCGATTGCCTGCGGAAATACCGTGGCCGTCCCAGCCCTTGCAACGCCGTGCAACGCCTCATTCCACCAGTTATAGGCCGGGATTCCCAGCCGCTCGATTGCCGGCGCATTGTAAAGAGTCTGGCTTACCTTTTCCTCCAGTGTCATCTGTGCCACCAGCGCGGCGGCTCGTTCTCGATAATTGCTCATATTGGGTTCCTTTCTTTCGTTGAATTTATTATAAATATTCATTTTTCATTTTGAAACGGAATTTCTTCTGATTTTATCAGACACTGTTTTTCAAAAAAGGCAGCGCCATAGCAGAGCACCTTCTCATACCCCTTCAGGACTTCTCTGGCATATTGCCGCTTATCCATCTGCGCCAGCGCCTTGCGGCAGTCATTTTCCATCTGCTTCTCCCCCTTGGAACGTTTTACCTCAATAATAATCGCCCTTCGGTTTCGCCTGTCCTTCACAAGAATATCCGCGCGCCCCGTTCCCTGCTCGGAATTGGAAGCCACCTCATAACCTGCCCCCGCAAACAATCCGGTCACAAAGGCATGATAATAATCTTCCTTATAATCAAAATAACTGATAGTAGCAAATAAAATGTCCGTCACTTCCCGGGTAAGCAGCGCATCATCTCCATTCCACCACGCCTGAAACAACGTCGTTCTGTCCTGCCCGGAAATATTGTCCGTAAACCATTTCGCCACCGTCTCCGCAAAAAGGGTTCTGACCTCCTCATTTGGAATACACAGAGCCGTCTTTCCCTCTTCCGGACAAAATTTCTCCGGACAGCGCCAGGGAGCCGCTTCCGTCAGATATCCCGTCAGATACAGGATACTCCACAGATTTTCCTCCGTGGAATTGTCAAAATCATAAGTCAAATCCTCAAGAATATGCTCCTTAATCACCCCTCCTGAGAGAAGCGTCTCAAACTTGTCCTGCACCTGCAGATTTTTCCTGTCAATAAAACGGCGGATAATCTGATTATGGCTGGTATCCTTCCAATAGTTGGCAGGCTTTGCCTCCTCGCTTTTTTGCAGCATACTCACATGATTAATAACGTCCCACGGGCAATACACCTCCTGACCACCAAACAGATATCCGTCATACCACTTCTTTATTCCGTCAAGATGCCCTGATAACCCTGTCTCCTGCAGCAGCCGCATTACCTCCTTCTCTGTAAAACCAAAATACCTGTTATACCATTTGGACGATATTGACCTCGATATAAAGTTGTTGGCCCCGGTAAAAATACTTTCTTTCGCTATATGCAGACATCCTGTCACCACCGCAAATTTGAGCGCCGGATTTGTTTTCCACACCATTCCCATAAAGCTTCGTATCACATTCAGCATCCGAGAATAATAGCCGTTGTCGCTTGCCTTCGCCAGCGGCACGTCATACTCGTCGATTAAAAGAATAACCGGCCTGCCAAAGTGGGATTCCATCATTCGAATAAGCACTGCCAGAGCCGACTTCACGTCAGCCGCACTTCCCTCCTGATACATCAGCCGCATAAATATTTTCCTGTCACTGTCACGGACCTTTTCACTTCCGGCCAGATATTCATGCTCCCCGCATAAGGAAGCAATGGAAAAACAAAGCATCTCATAGGCGTCCTCAAATGTGTCTCCGTTCACATCCTTCAAGGTCAGAAACAATACTGGCCATTTGTTCATCCACTCCGCACATAAATCCTGATTACCTGAAATCTCCAGTCCCTCAAAATATGCTCTGCTGTCTTTCCGTATGTCAAAAAAGCTGGCAAGCATACTCATTGCCAGCGTCTTTCCGAAACGCCGGGGACGGGTAATTAAATTTACTTTAAAGTTTTCTTCCAGAAGTTCACTGATAAAACCGGTTTTATCTATATAATAGCAGCCGCTCTCACGTATCTTATCAAAAAGGTCAAATCCTAACGGCAATTTTATCCCCATGGTTTTAGCGCTCCTTTCTTTGATTACATTTTAACTCTAAATCAATTCACAATCTGTCAGAATTTTCTCTATTGCCTCCCATGCTCAACTTTCTCTTTCGTCCCCTAAAAGCTGCTCAAAGATTGGCGTAAAATCAATATCCTTTATCGCCCCATATTGGCTGATAAAATATTTCCCCATATAATCCTCATGTTTACGGACTCCTTTTTCCCCTGCCGTTCCAAATGATGCCAACGTATACAAAGTGCTGTAATGATTGTCATCATCCCTCTCGACAAACTTGATTTCATCCCTCCTGAATAAATTTGAATTTAAGAAAATAGGATTATGCGTATTGAAAATCAATTGTGCATGATGAATATTTATTTCATCATTATGAAAAATATTTATAATGCTCATCAAAGCCATCGGATGTATAGAAGCGTCAAACTCATCCACAATAAGCGTTCCCCCCGTCATGATAGCTTTTATTACCAATGGGAACATGTTAATAAAGCGAATGGTTCCATAAGACTCAAAAATTTCAGAAACAATTGCCATATTCTTTTCATTTTCCGCATTTTTAAAAATCGAATATAGTTTTGCCTCCGAATCGTCATCGCTCACCACATAACCCAGCGCATTTGAATTAATACCAAATACCTCCGCCGCCTGGTTTGTTGTCCTTTCTACATAAACAGCCTTTGTCTTTGGGTCGGCAAACCTTTTAATCAGCTGTATTGTATCTGCCCGATAAATAGCCATACACTTATCCGTAAACCAATCGACTATCAACTTCACAAGCTTTTGTGAAAAAATCAGCTTGAATCCATTGGTTAAAAACAATTCATCTTTATTAAGGCTGTTTCGGGCAATCCCCATTACATTCTCTTTGTTGTGTCCGTTTATATCAGAAAGATAATCTTCAATTCCCTTTAGATTACCAATCATTAAATCTTCACTTCTGACAAAAATATCCTCCCCATTAACATTCAGCCTTTCTTCCGTTATCTCCCTGCAATATTCCTCGTCAAGAAATTCCCCCAAATCCATTGAAATCTCATACTTAATTTGCAGCTTTTTTTCTAAAAAGGTGATTGAAAATTTTACCGGACGCGCTTCGGTCAGTCTATTATTCGGTATCAACTCCAATGCTGCGGCTGCGGCATTAGGGAAATTTTTCTCCTCTGAATTTCTTATATTCCCTCTTATAATAATGGCTCTAAGCACATCTATCGCCCCAATAATATTTGTTTTCCCGGCAGCATTCGGGCCATAAATCACAGAAGAACTCAACCCTTTTATTAGCTTACCCTTTACTTTTTCTTTCAGAAGACTATAATCCAGCCCTGATTGTTTCGGTGCTGCCACCATAGAAAATGTTACTTCCTCTAAAAATGATTTATAATTTTCCACTTTAAATTCCAGCAGCATACATCTACCTCCATTCTGCAAATTTTATGCAAAATAACAATATAATTATATGATTATTATGCCTGTTCGTCAATCAATATAGTATTATTTTACCATTTTTCTGCAAAATTGATTACTTTCCTTACCTGCTATTCCCTTTTCTTCATATCCTGCGCCACAAGCATCATGTATGTATTCATAACTCTCCAGATTTCATATTCCATATCTCCGCAATGCTTTGTAATTTCTTCCCCCAATACACATTTAATCTCAGGCATTATATATGCAATAAATACCTGCCTGCTCTCAAATTGTCTGATTGTAAAACACTTTATGTAATCCATTTCTCTTTTGTGCTCCGAAAACAGAAAATACGCTCTTAATAATGTACTGACATTTGTGTCACATTGTTGTGGCATCAGCAGAAACAGCTAAATTTACGTTAAGAACAGAGTCAGATTTGCTTCAAAAATTCCGCTATGTTGCAGACTATAACGCCCGCTCGGCAAACAGGGAGCTGGAATTTCTTATAAAAAATCACATCGCTGAATTTGAAAAGGAGCATGGAAAGATAACCTTCGACTGATATAAATCGCCGTTATTTTCCACGCCCCTCATGTCCGTTAAGTAAAATGTACAATTTTATGTTATCTGCCTTTTATACTCTAACCCTTTCCCTATCAGATAGTGCATAACTTATTGATTCAATCACATTTCCCGACATATCTGTTATTTCTAACTTTTCTACCAGCTTAAAATTCTCAACATCAACGTATTTCATTAATGATGACTGCTTCGAAACAAGAATTGTAAGTGGTACAAACTTCCCTGCTTCTTGTCTGATGCCAAGATTCATACCATTATCATTATCAAGAGTACGATATAATATATAATCCACTTTCACATTATTGGTATTTTTTACTTTACCAGATGGGATATAAAATGCCTGTCCTTTGCGTAAAGTATTATATACACAGGCAAACATAGAAATTCTTTTCTTTTGTTCCCTAAACCTTGCTTTAACAGAGTTATCTGTTTTAAAATCATCAAATGTTAATCCGCCATCAACTTTTTGAAAAAATTCGTTGTTTTTTATCCTATAATTTATATGCTGGATTGACAATATGTGATAGATTCCCCATTCGGTAAACTCAATATTCATTTTTGAGCCGTCGGAGAAATGATATATAAATTTTCTTGCCAGTAAATAGTCCGCAGAAAATTCCTTATATAATCCCAGAGACACATTTTTTATAAGCGGCGGCGCATCCAAATCCAATAATTCTTCTTTTGTAAGCATATTTATTCTCCAACGCAAAAGCGTCCAGTTTTCCAACCAGACGCTTAACAAAATCTTATTATTGGACAGCGTCCTGTTAAACAGGCTTATGCTATGGTAGTTTTACGTCCCCCAATAGAGAAAATGAGCTGTCCCATTCACCTTTACTTTGGAATTATCCAGGCATCTCTCCCGGAAATCAATTAGATTTCCTGTTTATATTATACGCAATATCCGCTGAACATTCAATAAACAAATTATTAACATTTAGTAAAAACTGCCATTTTTTACCTCCCCTGCGCCTGCTCCCGATACTTAATCGGCGACATCCCCGTATGCTTCTTAAACGCCAGCGAAAAATAATTCATATCATGATACCCTACCATCATTGCAATTTCTCCCGCCTTAAGCGTGGTGGTTTCCAGCAGCGACCTGGCCTTTTCGATTCTCTTTCGCACAATATATTCATTGCACCCTTCGCCCGTCACCTTGAGAGCCTTCTCCCTCTCCGCCCCGGCAAGGGATTTCATCAAAGCGCTTAAGTGCTCGAGGGCACTATCTACTTAATTATTTAATAATCTGTCTGGATTCTATAAAAATGTTACCTCTTTTTGTTTATAGAAGTTTTATTTACTATCAAATTTTTATCGGGGTATTATAAATTCATGGAACTTTAAACATATTGTGAATGTAAAGACAATCAGAGGCGTGAGGGCAATTACAGATTTAGAAGGATATAAGAATATTGAAATATGGCAGTCAAATTTTAAAACATAAAAAGGTCTGTTTGAATAAAACTCCACCCTCATAACCAGGTATGCAGGGTGGAGTTTGCTATGGTAAGCCGGCTGCGTCTGTTACTGTCAAAGGCCCAAAGGCCACACCTTTATTCTGTTTTCCCCTTCCTTCATATCCGCGAAAGGCCCGGCCGGCGTCTCGCCCTCCCACTTCTTTCCCAGATAATCACTGTCAAAGAAAATCTCTTTCCCTTCCGGCGTCTCGTAGGCGGCTTCTGTGATGCGGGTCATCCCAAAATCCCCTGAACGCAGCTCGCCCGCTGTCTTTTTCAGCATTTCTGCTCCTGCCGTAAACGCAAGATATGTCCCGTCAGCTTCCTCCACGATTCGCACTTTGGGGTTTGCGTCGGAGACAGTATACTCCTTCTCCCTCTCAAAAGGCTTTGCCCCATTTAAATAGCAATTGTTATTAATATAAACCGGCTGCTTTACCAGCACATACATTTCCAAATCGCCCACGCCCTTAGAGAGAACCTCGTCAACATACTCCTCCAGAGAAGTAGTGCTTCCCTCATAGCCTTCCGTGCCGCAGGTGGACTGCTCTGTGTAAATCTGCGCCCCTCCCAGGAAAGTATTACGGTACAGTCTATCGTCGCCGCCGTAAACAACCGTGGTTCCCGCCACTTCCGTTGTGTGAGGATAGTGATAGGGGGTGGAGCGGTCCGGCACCGGCTCCCTTCGCATGGTTCCGCAGCAGAGATTATGTACATAAGCGCCGCCCTGAGCGATATTGTCAAAGTTATATTCAGAAGCAAAAATATTGTTGTCCACAATATAAGGGCCGTGTGTCACCTCCACCATCAAATCCCTGTCGTTATTGTAATACAGGTTTTTGCTCACCCGCGTCCCCTGTGCCTGCCAGTCAAGCCATGTGCCAAGGGTGCAGTTGTGGATATTGTTGTGGTGAATCTGTACGTCAATTGCAGCGTGGAGCTTGATGCCCGCAATTTCATAGCCGAAATACTCATGCTTCACCGCAATATTATAAATATGGTTTCCGTAAATCTCGCTGAACACGCATCCCATATGACCCACGATTCCATTCTGTCCGCAGTCGTAAATCACATTGTTGCGAACAATATGGGAGCCGATGGTTTCCTTACTCCATCCGATATGCCGCGCCCGGAAAACCGCCTCCATCTGATACTGATAGCCCGGCTTTCTCCGGGTTCTGGTACACAGGTTATGTCCCGTCGATTCCTCCTTGCCGATACTGATACCGCTGCATTTTGCGTCATGGATAGTATTGTTTTCAATTATCCAGCCCTTGCTCCAGTTTGCTCCCAAAAGCCCCGGCTGGTCGGCTGTAGGCGGCGTCCAGGGACAGGCTGCCTGGGCCATCTCAAAGCCGGATACCGTAATATAATTTCTTCCCGTCTTTACAGGATAAAAACAGCACTTGCGCACATTGATTTCCGTCAGCTCCCCGTTCGGGTCCGCCCCCTGAAAATTTGCGTAAATCGTGGTGTTTTCCTCGTCCGCCTCGCAGTACCACTGATAAACGGAATCCTCAGGATGAAGCAGCGGTTCCGCATGTTTTGTCCATGGGGGATTTACGCCCTCTGTTCGCATCACGGGATTTTTTACTTCCTCAAGGCTTTTCGCCTCGTAGAAGGATTTTCCGTTCAGATACACGTCCCCCGTATGAAGAATGTCTCCCTCCGGCGCGATAAACCAGTCGCCGCCCAAAACCTCCTTATAAGGATTGTAGTCCCCGAACATCTCATTGGGCAAGACGGCTTTCCATACCGTTCCCTCAACATTTTCCCAGTTGTCAATCCGCTCGGAACCCTTAATTACCACCTTTTCCCCGGAAGCAGCCCGGTAGGTAATGCGGTTAAACTCGCTGCTGCCGCCGTTTTCCGGCTTCACCCATTCCCGGTATTCCCCGCCGTGTACCGTCACCACATCTCCCGGCATTGCAAGAGACGCCGCTCTTTGGATTGTTGCAAAAGGACGCTCCGCGCTTCCGTCGTTTCTGTCATTTCCGCTGACAGATACATGATACTCTTTTCCCATGATGTTCCTCTTTTCTGTACTGCTTTTCTATCCGTTCAAAATGCATCGGCAATACTTTTACCGGCGCGCCTGCGCCCCTTTATGCCTGCATAAAGCCGGAAAGCCTGCGGACGCAGTACCGACGCAGGCTCCTTAAATTCCAGTATATCCGAAACATAACAGGCTCTCAAGATAATTATTGGGGGATTTTTCTTAAAAAATGTGTCCTCCGTTGTGCTCTGCCAGACAATGCTCATGTACAGTAAAGAAGCAGGCAACCGAAAACAAGAGACGGACCGCCAGCACTACACTATTCCGAACCAATGAAACAAAGACCAAAAGACAAGCATTGTGGAAAAATCTAAACTTTTGGATTTTTCCACAATGCCGACTACTACGGAATATTTAATTTTCTCATATCCCAAACAATGTTTTTATAAAAGAACTGGTTGCACTGATTGACGATTCTGTTGCTAATCAGTATATTAAATATAAGTTCAACTTAATATAACAACCGTAAAGGGGAACTATGAAAAATATACAGAAAATTGAATTTCATGCAGGAAGCAGAGAAGAATTACTTCCAAATTACACAAATGATTTTCCCTATATTGCATCAAGGGTAGAACTTGATAAGCATATAAAGCGTTCTGTTCCGTGGCATTGGCATAGAGCAATAGAAATTTTTTATATAGAGAGTGGCATTATTGAATGCTATACCCCCGGAGGAAAAATATTGTTTCCGGCAGGAAGCGGTTGCATGGTTAATTCAAATGTGCTTCATATGACAAAGGCGCTATCGCGAACAGAAAAAAATATTCCGCTTGTGCATCTTTTTGACATTTCTTTACTTGCAGGGAAGTGTGGGAGCAGAATAGAGCAAAGATATGTCACGCCAATTGTGATGTCTTCACAGATTGAAATGATACCGCTTTTTCCAGAAAATCCTGCGCATGAAAAAATTTTGAATTTTATTATGAAAGCGTTTCATATTCCTAACAACAAATTAGGATATGAAATTAAGTTACAGGCTGCTTTGTTGGAAATATGGTTCATGCTTTTTGAGCAGTCTATACCAATATTAGATAAGAATAGTGAAACTAATAAAAACAGCGATAAAATAAAACAGATGATGATATATGTTCATGAGCATTATTCAGAAAAAATCTCTATTTCACAGCTTGCAGCGGCAGCATATTTGAGTGAACGTGAGTGTTTTAGGGTATTCCATGATTGTCTGCATACTACGCCAATAGAATATATAAAAAGTTATCGTTTACAATCAGCTTGCCAAATGTTGGTAGAAGGACAGGAATCTATTACAACAATCAGCCAATCCTGCGGGTTGGGAAGCAGCAGCTATTTTGGAAAAATTTTTCGGAAATATGCTCACTGTACGCCGTCAGAATATCGACAGAAATGGCAGGATTGTAATATGTAATGGCGCAAATGAAATATTTCTCTTTTTTAAACTGCATTATAATTATATCCGCAAAGGTAAAATGTATATGCCCGGTTTCGTCAGCGGAGCGTCTTATTCCGGATTGGAAATAGGTGCAGGAAGTGTTGTAAACCGTTCTATTCCTGCAAATTGTGTTGCAGTGAGTAATCCATGCCGAGTGATACATAGTTCCGATAAAGGAAATGGAGAACCTTAATATGAATTATATATATTTCCTTTTTGAACCGAATTAAGGGGGCATTTATGAAAAAAATAGTTGCGGATATTCATATGCATACACTTGCAAGCGGTCATGCCTATGGAACGATAAGGGAAATGGTAGCTGCAGCAAAAGAACAAGGGCTTAAATTAATAGGAATCAGCGAACACGCTCCCGGAATCCCCGGCACTGTAGACCCCTTTTATTATTTGAATCTGGAAATCATTCCCCCTGTTATTAATGGCATTGAAGTTTTGCATGGTTGCGAAATTAATGTTTTAAATGGTGGAAAATTATCGCTTGAACAGGAATATATAAAGCATCTTGATTATGCGATTATTGGTATTCACAGGCAATGCTATGAAGACGAGGGGAAACAAAAAAATACAATAAATATTATTGAATGTATGAAAGAAACAAAAGTACATTTTGTTTCGCACCCCGATGACGACCATACCCCGTTAGACTATGAACGATTGGTTCAGGCGGCGAAAAAATATCATGTTGCTTTGGAGATAAATAACAGTTCTCTAGTAAAGGAAAAATATAGGCTAAACTGCTATGAAAATTATAAGGTAATGATAAATCTCTGCCAACAGTATCGGGTACCTATTATTGTGAGTTCAGACGCACACGAGCCAAGTTGGGTTGGAAAGTTCGAACTAGCTTGCAAATTGTTAGAGGAATTAAAAGTTGAGGATGAGCTAATCTTAAACAACGATATTGAAAAGGTGAAGAACTTTATTGAAATGATATAAATTTAGCTGTCATTCAGATAATCATATGGAGAAAGAAAATGATTAAAAATATAGTGTTTGATTTTGGCAATGTAATTGTAAAGTGGGATATAGATTCAATTCTTGAAAAGTATGCTATCAATGATGTGGAATCAAAGAAGTTAAAAGAGATTATTTTTGAATCTGAAGAATGGCTTCAACTGGACGAAGGGATAATAAGTGCGGGACAGGCGGAAAAAATATTTCAAGGAAAAGCACCAGATAGTTTAAAAAACCAGGTAAGAGAAATAATGAATACATGGTTTGAGAAAATTGAATTTAATAAAGAAATATGTACATTAATAAAGCAATTGAAACAGAACGGATATAGGATATACGGGTTGTCCAACACCAATATCCAATTCTATGAATATATCAAAAAGTCGGATATTGGAATATATTTTGATGGTTTTGTAATATCCGCAGTTGAGAAAATGATGAAGCCGGATAAAAAAATTTTTGAAAGATTGTTTGAAAAATTTTCATTAAATCCTCAAGAATGTTTTTTTGTAGATGATACTGAAAAGAATATAATTGCCAGTAAGGAATGTGGCATGGAGGGCTTTGTTTTTAACATTGACTGTTATCAGGAATTAAAAAAGGAACTAGAGATTATTATGTGATTAGAGACATCTTTTCAAAAAGCTGCCGCCAGCCCAAAGAATGTGACTGCCAGCGGAAACGCCGGGAACGCTGGAAACCACGGCAAACGCCGAAAAGCTTATGAAAGTAGTCCGCAAGTACACCAGATTTGAGGAACTCACCCCTACCCTGCTGCGGGAGTTTGTGGAGGAACTCGAAATCTATTACTCTTTTGTCGGCAAGGTGGAGTTGCCCGACTAAAGCCCGACCCGTCCGGCAGTCAGCCGGACAGGGAACGGCAAAATTTTTTACACTTCTTTTACTTGTTTATCTCACATGCGCAAAACGGCAGTCTTCTAATTGAACACCACCGGCTTATCCAGAAATTCCGTCTTGATGACAATATAAGGGTAAGACGGGGAATTCTTTTTTACCCCTGTATCCGAAGGGTCAGGCCCAAGCAGCGTAGTATCCGCATAAATCGCGTTGTCCGTCAGATACAGCGCATTGACCACAATACTGTAGCCGCCGCTTACCTGTTCTCCGTAACCGATGCATATGTACAGAAATCCGTTGTCCTGATAGGTCACTTTGAAGGCGTTTCCTTTCTTCTCCTCTATTACCGCCTTGAGCTCTCCCGGTATGTTTTCCTCCGCCAGTACCGTAAATTCCAAATCCTTTATCTTTTCCATGGGGTCTTTTTCTTTTGCGCAGCCTGTAAGCAGACAGACCGCCGCTGCCGCCAGTGCGCATGTACCATATTTTACAGCCCGCAGGAAGCGGCTCCCCGGGTAAACCTTTTGTGTACTGCAGCTTCGTATATGACTTTCTTTCATCCTGTCTCCTGAACCGTATTTTCATCTCTTTTTACTAACTTATGTTAAGGCCGCAGAAAGAATGCTTTAAAATCAGTTAAGTGCCTCCGATAAGCACTTTTTTTCCGCAAAAAGCAAAGCCGTATTTCCGTATCCGCTCTTTGGGAATTCCTCTTGCCGTAAGATTCGCCTGATAATCCTTTTCCTCTATCTGGCGGAGCGCCTTCTGCACCGTGTCTGCCAGCTCCTTTTCATCATCCTCCTGCACCTTAAATTCTATGATAATAGCATCATTTGCCTGTGTCCTGGGCTCTAGCATGATGTCGTATCGACCAAACCCGCTCTCCTTGTTCGAAGTAATCACATACTTATCCGCCAGCTCCACCATGAGCCCCAGCACAAAACCGTGATAAAAGCGCTCCGGCTGTTTTTCAGAAGGCTTTGTTCCCGTATCAAAGCTGCCAAACATCTCTGATGTCACTTTGTTCATATAAAAGTTCATCGCCTTTATATCATTTAACATAAGCGCCTGAATAAAATCACCGTAATCGTCGCTCCCCGAAAACCAGTCCTGAATCATATTTTCAAACATGATATGGACTTCCTTATTTGTCAACGCCAGCTCATAGTCTGTACGTCCGGTTCTTTCTACAAAAGTACTCGAGACCACTTTCAAATATCCGCTGGCAAGCAAAAGGCTCCAGACGGCATTCTTTTTTGTAAGTAACTGATTATACACAATCTGCTCGTCAATCTCCATATGGAGCGTTCCGCCGTGAAGCAGGCTCTCAAAGCTCTTCTTGACATTCGCGTTTCCTTCCCTGAGCAGCTTCTCCACCAGACTGTTGGCGCTGGAATTTGCCCAGTATGCTCCCGCCTCCTTTTTGTCAAGGAAATGAATAACCGACCATGGATTATAAATATCATTCCTTTCCCCGAAACAGAAACCGTCATACCAGTCTTTTACCTGCTGTTTTTCGTCGGACATGCCATATTCTTCCAGTGCCCCAAACACTTCTTCCTCTGTAAATCCAAAACTGTCCGCATATTTCTTAGACGTTGTTGTCACCACTTCCAGATTATTCAAATCAGAGAATATGGACTCTTTACTGACTCTCGTAATCCCTGTCATAATGGCGCGTTCCAGATAAGGATTCGTTTTAAAGGTCGAATTAAACAGACTTCTCGTAAAATCCGCCAGCTCCTTCCAGTATCCGTTTACATACGCTTCCTGCATCGGCGTATCGTATTCGTCCAGAAGAATAATGACCTTTTTCCCATAATAGCGGCACAGATAATCGGAAAGCATTTTCAGCGACAGAGAAGCCATGTAATCCTCCATCTCCGCTGATATTTTTTGAAAATCGCTCTTTTCATTGTCGTTCAGCACATCGCTTTTGAGCAGAAAATCAAATTTGTTGTATACCAGTTGGATAATTTTAAATATTTTCTTGCGCGCTTCCTCAAAAGTAGTTTCCTTGACGTCCGCAAAGCTCAAAAAGATAACCGGATAGGTTCCCTGCAATTTTCTGTATTTGTATTCCCCGGCAGGGGATATTTCCTCCCATATGCTCAGTCCCTCAAACAAATCCCCCCGGTCCGCATAGTTTACAGAAAAAAACTTTTCCACCATACTCATGTTCAGCGTCTTGCCAAATCGCCTCGGACGGGTGAGCAGCGTCACGGCATCGCCCGACTCCCACCATTCACGTATAAACCCGGTTTTATCAATATAGAAATAATCCTTTTCCCGAACCACCTCAAAATCCTGATTTCCGATGCCTATTTTTCTCGCCATAACCTCTATCCCTCTCTGCCTGCGTCATTCCGGTTCCCCGTATTTTTCCTTTTCTGTTTACAGTATATCCGTTTCCGCTTTTAAAAGCAACAAATCCTCCACAAAAACATACTTTTACATGCTTCGCGAGCCAGCTTATTATAAAAAAACCACCCTGTCCGAAAATACAAAACAGGGTGGTTTCTGTCTTTACTTAATTAAATCTGGCGGCGTCCCGCCTTTGCATATCCGTCAGTACGCGGCAGCCAGTCCATAAACTTCTCAACCTCCATGTCCCAGAACCGCCACTCGTGACCGTAGTCAGGATGCTCATCCCATGTCACGTCCGCTCCGTAAGAAATCAGCTTATCCCTAAACGCCTTATTTGCCTCATAAAGAAAATCCTTTTGTCCGCAGGCCATATAGGCTCTGGGAAATTTCTTTCCTTCGCTGCTGATACCTTCCGCAAGGCTTTCAGGGTCAAACCGGGGATTTGCAGGCTTTTCTTCCGTCGCAGCCGCATCTCCTGTTATCAGTTTTTCCGGATTCAGCTTTACTGCCGCGGAGAAGATTCCAAAAGCTGCGAACCTTTCCGGGAAGTTCAGGGCATGTACCAGCGTACCGTACCCACCCATAGACAGCCCCGCAATATAACTATTCTCCGGTCTGTCTGAAACCGGGAACATACCGCAGACAAAATCCGGCAGTTCCTCGGAAATAAAGGTAAAGAAGTCGTCGCCTCCCACCTTTACATAGCTTTTGTTTTCAGCAGAAATATTCACCACAGCAATCTGCCTCTCTTCGGCGTACATTTCCACATTCGTATAGCCTGTCCATGTGGCATGATTGTTTCCCATACCATGAAACAAATACAGCACAGGAAATTTTTCCTTCGGTGTGTGCTTACGGCTCTCAGATAACCCCATGGACTCAGGAATCGTCACGGTGGGAATTACCACCGTGATATCCACCGTCCTTCTTAATGTATAAGAAATAAAATTACAGGTGAATTTAGCCATAAAATAATAACCCCTTTCAAACTTTTAACCTTTTACTGCTCCCAGCATAATCCCGCTGGCAAAATATTTCTGCAGGAACGGATACACTATCAGAATCGGTAAAATCGCCACAAAAGCAATCGCCATTCGGATAGATACCTGCGGTATTTGCATCAGCGAACCGGAATCGGCCGTGCTTTGAGACGCCAGCGCCTGAATATCCTGAATCATACGGTTTAAAAGCGCCTGAATACTCAGCATTTCCGACTTGCTGATATAGTAAAGCCCGTTTGTCCAGTCGTTCCAGTAAGACAGCCCGGTAAACAGCCCCACCGTCACCAGTATCGGCTTTCCCAGCGGCAGAACGATTTTTTTGTAAATCGTCAGGTAGCTTGCGCCGTCAATCTTTGCCGCCTCGTAAAGGTCCGCCGGTATACCGGTGGTAAAAAAGGTTCTCATCAGAATAATGTTAAACGCCCCTAACAGGAAGTTTGGCAGGATATATGCCCACAGGGTATTTTTTATATGGAACATGGTTGTCCACATAATGTATGAGGGCACCAGCCCGCCGGAAAAAAGCATGGTGAAAAAAACATAAAAGCTTATCACCCTCCGTCCTGGCAAATCTTTTAAGGACAACGGAAACGCTATCATGGAACACAGACATAACCCGGCTGCTGTCCCGATTACCGTTACCAGTATCGTAATCCCATATGCCCGGAACACGGTATTGGCATTCTGCATGATATACAGATATGCTTCCAGACTGAACTTTGCCGGAAAAAAGGAATACCCGTTAGCCACCAGCGTGTTTTCTTCCGTAATGGAAGACATAAAAAGCAAAACCAGAGGCAGAACCATGCACAGAGTCATCAACATCAAAACAATATTTATTACAGCCTGATAGACTTTTCTTCCTTTCGATTGTACCATAGTCCCCTCCTTTAGAAAATTGCGTTATCCGGGCTGGCCTTGCGCACGATGAGATTGGAAACCATCACCAGCACGAAGCCCACCACAGACTGGAACAGACTCGCCGCAGAGGAACGCCCGATACCGCCGGAGCTTACCAGTGCTCTGTAGACATAAGTGTCAATGGTGTTTGTCACTGTAAACAGAGAGCCTGAATTTTGGGGAACCTGATAAAACAACCCGAAATCAGAGTAAAATATTTTGCCAATGTTCATAATCAGCAAAGTGATAATGGAGGGAACCAGGCAGGGCAGCGTAATCCTTGTAATCTGCTGCCACTTGTTCGCGCCGTCCAGCTCCGCAGCCTCATAAAAGCTGTTATCGATGCCGGCGATAGCGGCAATATAAATCAACGTACCGTATCCGACACCCTTCCAGCAGTTTGTAACGATAAGTATCAGCGGCCACCAGGTCGTGTCATTGTACCACTGTACAGGTTCAATTCCCAGCGCCGGGAACAGCCCTTTGTTCAGCATACCGTTTTCATGGCTCAGCAGGGCAAACACAATATAGCTGACTACCACGATAGAGATAAGGAAGGGCAGCAGCACCGCGCTCTGGTACAGTTTTTTAAGCTTATGGCTTACCACGTCCGAGATAAAAATTGCCAGCATAATACCTGCCACAGTATTAACAATAATAAAGGCAACGTTGTAAAGCAGCGTATTTCGGATAATAATCGCAGTATCGTTGGAGCCGAACAGATAGGTGAAATTTGTAAGCCCTGCCCACGGACTGCCAAACATGCCGTCGTTAGCGTTAAATTTTTTAAACGCCACTACAATTCCCGCCATAGGAATATAATTATTGATAAAAAGGTAAATGAGTGCCGGGAGCATCATCAAATACAACGGAAGATACTGCCGCAGCTTTGCCGCGCTCAATTTTTTTCTTTCCATAGACACTCTCCTTTTATTGAGCCGCAAGCCACTCGTCAAGCTGTCGCTGTTTCTCGTCCATTACGGTCTGCAGTCCTGCAGCATATAGGGCATCGTTAAATTCCTGAAATTTTTCATCAAAGTCAACCGCCCCGAAGGCCAAATCCTTCCAGTACTGGTCCCTCACAGCCACAAGCTGGGCTTCTTCCGTAGCCACAGGCGTAGAATCAAAGGTAAAGCCGTATGCTTTTGATGTCGTAATACCTGAATTATAAACTTCATACTGCTCCCAGATGTCGGCGGGGTTGCCCGTCCACGGATGACCTGCAAACTGATTGGGATACACATAGCCAAAGTCATTATGATAGCCTACGCTGTTGGCATCCACTCCGTCGGGATAAGCTGCAAGACCATCCTCTGTGAGCACCCAGTCCTCGCCCTCAATACCCCAGTTAATCAAATCATTAAATTCCTGGCTGGTATAAATCCAGTTTAAGAATATAGCGGCTTTCTGCGGGTCTTTGGAAGCGTTTGCAACAGAAATCAGCGCTGAATTTACCGCATTGGTATTTTTCATGGCATCTCCAAGGGGAATCACTTCCACTTCATAACCCGTCTGCGCCAGTTTTTCAACATTGGTGTTCGGCTTCACGTTAGCAATGAAAGAGAAACAGTTTCCCGCCTTCATTTTCAACTCGCCGGAATCCTGATTTACCGCGATATCCTGAGACAGATATCCTTTTGTAAACCATTCCCTGCCAATCTGACAGAAATTTTTCCACTGTTCGGACTCAAACCAGTTGGTGACGGTAGTGGTCTGCCCGTAATTTTCCAGAACGCCAAAGTCGCTCCCAAGGTTGTCCATATAGGAAAGGTCCTGCAATCCCATAATAGATGTTCCATCCATACAAATCATATCAGGATGGGCTTCTTTCACTTTTGCAAAGAGTTCTGTAATCTGGTTAAAAGAGGAATAATCGTCGGGACTTACATTAAAATCCTCCACTTTATAACCCAGTTCGTCAAAGATGTCCTTGCGCACAATCAGGCCTGCCGGATAGCCGCGCTCCTTCATCTGTCCCAGACCTACAAGGAAATCTCCGATATATCCGCATTCCGCGTCCTCGCCCAGTACCTCAAACGCCCCCTGTAATTCATTGGTATACTGAGACAAATCCACTACATATTGGGACTCGATATAAGTGGAAAAGCGGTCCGCAAATGCAAGGAAAATATCCAGAGGCTCGTTGGCCGCCAGCATCATGGAAATCTGATTGTTATAGGTTCCCCAAGTCATAGGAATCATATTGACCTTCATATTCAGTTCTTTCAGTGCCAGCTCGTTAATTGCCTCATTTACCTTTTGCTGATTAGGGCCTTCCTGCGCTACCATATACTGAAAATTAATCTCATAAGGTTCTTCGTCAAAATTGATTTCTGCAGAAGCTCCTGTATCCTGCACTTCTGCCGATGCATCGGAACCGGAATTACCCCCCCGGATGAATTATCAGACGAATTTCCCCCTCCGCATCCTGAAATCGAAGAAACCGTCACGATAGCTGTCAATAACAGTGCTAAAATCTTTTTTACCTTCATACTTTTTTCCTTTCCTGGCATTCGCCATCTGTGTTTATCCTGTACTTCCAATTTACGCTTCTTTTTTATAGACAAAAGAAGCTCCTCCATACTGGGCGCGTTCCAAATCGCCTGCCGCCCCGAACATTCCGTCTTTCGTATACGGTGGGAATCCAAAGCCGGCAGTATCCGGCATAATCTCTGCTGTTCCTGCCAGAATTTGCTCCGATAAGGCAATGTAATCATCCAGATAGCCTTTATACAGCGGTGTTCCGTTGTGAGCCGGACAGATAACGTCAAATTCCTTTTCCCGGCTTTTCAGCTTTTTCATATTTTCCAGATGAGCGGCCACGACGTCTTTCACGGGTATTATCTGATTTCTTACAAACAATAACACCTGTCCCGCCTCCATCTCGTCTCCGGAATACAATCCGCGCCCTTGCCTGTCCAGAAGCGCAATGCTGCTTTCATGGTGTGCCGGAATTTCGAAAACCTCCACTTCTCTGCCGCCCAGGTCAAACACGTATCCCTCCCGCACAGTATGTACCTGATAATCAGGGTGCGGCTTGCTGTCAAAGTCCTTCTGCATTTCCGGGCTGAATGCTTTTTTCATTACACTCTCTGCCCCCGGACCGGCCCAGACTTCTTCCCACCATGGATTGCCTCCTGTGTGGTCAAAATGCCCATGGGAATTTACCACCGTCACCGGCTTGTCCGTAATGCCTTCTACAAACTCACGCAGATTTCCCACTCCGTAAGCCGTGTCGAACAAAAGAGCTCTCTCCTTTCCGATAAGCAGATAGCAATACACGTTTCCAAAGTTGATTGTCCATGTGTCAGGCGCGGTCATCCACTTTCCATACATCACTCCTCTCTCATCAATGTTTGTGTTTCGGTATGTCATACCATATACCTCCTCCCTTTTTTATAACAATAGAAGTTATTTAATGCTCCTATATGTTTCATGCTTTTCCTAAAACCGGAATCTCCAGCCAGGATGGGTGTACCGCTTCACAGCATATCTGCTGATGCGCTGTTTTCGTCTGTCTCTGTTCAGACCAGATTCCCGGATAATTACTGTGTATGGCATACTGGGGAAAATCCGAGGATGAAATATCAATCCGTATGCGGCTTCCCGCTTTCACTTCCCACACAATATCCCACATATCCACGCAGACTTCCGCAATTTCCCCCGGATGATACCTTTCCGGGCAGTCAGCGGCAATTGTAGTGATGGACGAACGGATATTGACAGATGTTCCGTCCGCTCTCATTTCCATAATTTTTGCCGAAAAGGCCGTATCTTCACAGTCGCTTATCACGCTTAAATGCACTCTTAACTTCCCGCCTATCGTCAGCTTCTCTGATAGAGGCCTGGAGACAAACGAGACCACGTCATCGCGAAATCCCGCCTCCGGCTGAAATAAACTTCCAACCTTATCCATGGAGCGCAGCATTGCCTCGGCTCCCAATGACGGTACGGGATTTTCCGGGTCATAATCATACTCTGCCCCTCCGGCACACTCATCTTGCTCAAAGGTCAGTTCCCTTGCATTTTTCACTTTTTCCGAATAATTTCCTGATAAATAAAGCTTTCTGATTTCTTTTACCGGCATCGGCCACGCCCCGGGTTCTATCCACTTATCCGCTCCTATAACATAGACTTCCGTTTTTTTCTGCGGCTCTCTTTCCTCCACCAGCAAATCCCAAAACCACTTTGTCATGGAAACGATTTCGCTGTTCTGCAAATTTTCGGGGTCTTCCCACCCGATGCAGTTTTGCCCGGAATGATTCCAACAGCCCAGCCGCAGCGTACTCTTTTCTCTGGCTTCCTCCGACAGCTTTTCATAGGATTTGATTGCGCTTCCCAAATGATGGTCATACCACGCATCTGTTATAAACAAAGGAATTTTCACCCTGGAAGGTATTTCACTCAGCATTTTCCAGAATCCCTCCTGCCAGTAGGGGGCATCCGCCGTCGTCGCCGTCACCCAGTCCCGATACCAGGGAAGCCTCCTGCCCCAGAGCGCTTCGTCTACTTCCACATGCGGCCTGTATTTGCAGCTTTCCATATAGTCCGCTCTGACCTCATATCCGGCGTTTTCCATTGCCCATGCAGTCAATACATCATGGCGGAATAATCCCTTTTCATAGGCGGATGTAAAGCGGTCTGTGCCATAAACGCCCAGATACATTCCCCTCACCTTATCCGGTATGCAATCAGCCATACACCAGCCCGTCAGCGCCAGATAGGAGCCTCCCCAATACCCCACATTTTTCACCCATGGGAGCGCGCAAAGCCACTGAAGAGTGTCTATACCATCTTTGCGCTCGTTTACATTCGGGTTCCACTCTCCCTCTGACTCCCCTGTTCCTCTGCAAAACTGTAAAACTACCCCGAAGCCTCTTTTTGCAAGCTCCCTTCCGTGCAGCTTATATATTTCCAATGCATGGGCATAGGGCGAACGCTGAAGAATTACCGGCACAGCCCCGTCTTTACAGCCACGGAAAATATAGGTTTTCAAAGCCGCTCCGTCGGACATGGGAAGCATCATTTCATCACAATAAGTTTCCTCATAAATTACCGGCAGGCCTGACGCTTCATATTCCTTCAAGATTCTCTGTTTTATTTGTTCCAGTTCGTTTATCATATTTACTCCTGACATTCACCTGTTTTTTGTCAAATTACATGCCTTTCCGCAAAAAGGTTCAGTTCTTCCCTGTCATATCCCAACATTCCGCATAAAATTTCCACATTATGCTGTCCCAATGTAGGCGCCGGCATATTGACACGTGGCGGCATATCCAGAAGCTTTACCGGCTGGCCGTTCACCTTCATTTTCCCGATAACCGGATGCTCAATTTCAACAAACATTTCCCTTGCCCCGGCAATATGCTCATCCTCTGTAATCTGTTTTACATTGTAAATCGGCCCCGCCGGAATGCCCTGCGCCAGCGTAAGCTCTACTACTTCTTCTACCGTATGCTCCATTGTCCATTCTTCAATATACCGTTTCTGAATCTCATTATTTTCCACCCGAAGGGGGACTGTCAGAAATCTCTCATCCTCTATCATCCATGGCATATGAATAACTTCATTGCAGAATTTTTCGTACAGCTTTTGGTTTCCGCAGGCAATGATGACAAGTCCGTCTTTCGCATGATAAGAGTCATAGGGCGCAATGGACGCATACGCATTTCCGTTTCTGGGAGGGATTTCACCTGATTCAAAATACCGGATATAGGCATTTTCAAGGCTTGCCACAACGGAATCAACAAGGGCGACATCAATTTTCTGTCCCTTTCCCGTCATGGTTCTTGCATTTACAGCCGCCAGAACTCCGATTACCAGATTCATACCGCCAAGAATATCCCCCATGGCGTTCCCTGACCTTGTGGGCTCCCCGCCCTTTTCACCTGTCAGGCTCATTAGACCTCCCATGGCCTGTGAAATAATATCGTAGCCCGGCCTTTGCGAATAAGGCCCATATGTTCCAAAACCGGATACGGCACCATAAATCAGTCGAGGATTAATCTCCCTGAGCGTCTCATATCCGAGTCCCAGTTTATCCATAACGCCCGGCCGGTAATTTTCTATCAGAATATCTGCTTTCGCCGCCAGCTGTTTTAAAATAATTTTTCCCTCTTCTGTCTTAAGATTTAAAGTGATTCCTTTCTTATTCCGGTTCAGATTAGCGTAGTAAACGCTTTCCCCTTTCTCATAGGGGCCGTAACCGCGTGCGTCGTCTCCCTTTTCAGGAACCTCTATTTTGATAACCTTTGCTCCCAAATCTCCCAGAATAGCCCCGGCATACGGTCCGGCCACCACCCTGGTCAAATCAATCACCAGCAGATTTTCCAATGCCTGCATTTTTTTCAGACTTTTATTTTTTTCCATAAGCCAACCCTGTCAAATCTCATTTTCCTCCACATTAATTTTCATTCGCATAAAAGCGCTTCCCATGGATTTTCCCAGACTGTCCATGCGGAGGGAATGAGTTGCCCCTCCTCCCAATGCATGCTTCATTACAAAGTTAAACCCTTCTAAAGAAGGAACCTCGTATCTGGTAATCGTTCCCAGAACCATATCCCCAAAGTGCTCCTTTACGCGCTTTTCCGTAACCTCACGTTTAATAATCTCATAATATTCCGGTTTTCTGGCAAAAACGCAGACATTACTGGTATCGCCTTTGTCACCGGAGCGCCCGTGCGCAATCTGATTTAAATATATCTGCATAATCCGTTCTCCTTGCTTTGCCTTTCGTATCGCCTCTAAACTTCCAGTATATGGCTTGTCAGCCTGACCGCATCTCTCGGAATTAATGTAGGCCACAGCCCGATTACCTCCTGAACCTTTGCCCTTCCTCCGAAAAAGCTTGCTCCGGGAGGGCCGTTTAACTGTAGCGGTGCAATTTCCGGAACCAGCTTATAGGCTTCTTCCTTTGTCAATGTCCTGACCGCAATCCTCATGACAACCTCGTTCAAATCCTTCAGTTTATCCGAGTCAGTCTCCGCGACGGCGAGATGAAGAGCGTTAACGCCAATATAATCAATCCTGACCTCTTCCGCCTTCAATCCTTTCCTCCTCATCTTTTTCATAATGATGTCCGCAGCATACTGAGCCTTTTCATAAGCGTCCGGCCATGCAAAGCTCAGCATACCCGCCACCTTATAGCCCGCATGATAACCCATAGAAACCTTTAACATTTCCGGCTTTTCTTTTCCTCTGACATTCCCTACCCGGACCCGGTTATCTCCTGCCTGCTTAAGCGTCGCCTGACTGATATCGACGGTAACATCAGGCGTTATGTAATTGGCAGGGTCATGCACCTCATATAAAAACTGTTCCTTACACGACTGCTCACAGATAATTCCCCCACAGTCCGGCGCTTTTGTAATAACGAAATCATTCTCCGAAACCTCAGCGATAGGAAATCCCAGTTCATCCATCCGGGGAACGCCGCGCCAGTCATAGTCATAATTACCTCCTGCCCCCTGACCGCCGCACTCTAACAAATGTCCCGCCATAATCCCCCGGGACAGGTTATTCCAGTCATCCGCTTTCCATCCAAGCTCATAAATGCAAGGCGCTAAAAATAAGGCTGAATCCGTGGAACGTCCCGTAATAACCATATCTGCCCCCTGCTCTAAACAGGCAAGCGTAGGTTCATGTCCAAAATAAACATTGGCATTAAAAATTTTATCTCTGACTTCGTTAAAATCCCCTACATCATCTATATTGTCGAATGTCATGCCTTCCGCAAGAAGCCGGGGAATTTCAGCGGAAATTTCATCGCCGAGCACGTAGCCGATTTTCATTCCCTTAAGCCCCTGCCCGGCGGCCTGCTCAGCCAATGCATCCACCAATCCTTTAATATTCATCCCGCCTGCATTTGTTAAAACCTTAATGCCCTTTTCATAAGCCTCTTTTCCGCATTCCTTCATCATCCCGAGAAAATCTCTTGCATATCCGGCATTTGGATTTTTTAACTTTTGTCTTGCCATGATTGACAGCGTCAGTTCCGCAAGGTAATCACATGCAAGATAATTGATATTACTGTTCCTTACCATGTGAATTGCTGCATCGTTACTGTCGCCCCAAAATCCCTGGCCTCCTCCTATTACAACCATTTCTTTCCCTCCGTTCCTATAGTATATCGTTCTAGTACAACGTTTAACTATAACGTTTTACTAATGATACCCCCTAAACTTGTCTGTGTCAAGAGTATATTGCAATTTAATGGAAAAATTGTTATGATTTAAAACAGGATAATTAAACAGACTTTAATTAGAGGAAAAACTATGGCGACAATTAAGACGATTGCCCAGATGGCCGGCGTATCTACCAGCACAGTTTCAATTATTTTAAATGGGAAAGCAAAAGAACGAAAAATTTCTTCCGCAACAGAAAAGGAAGTTCTTGCAATTGCCGCCTCTATCGGTTACAGACATAATGTCGGCGCAGCCAGCCTTCGCGCTGCAGACAGTACCTTTCATTATCAGATTGTTATTTTCTGGATAGCTGATTATCGGGCGGAAATGATGACCCGGTTTTTTAAGGCTATCGAGCAGGAAATTATGAGTGCCCCTGTTCCCTGTTCCGTTCTTTTAAAATCTTATGAAGCGGGGAAACTCAATCTTGCAATGACAGATGAACTAATCCGTTCATGCCATGGAATTATTATCTGCAATTCCTCAGAAAAGGATTTGGAAATAATTGAAAATTCAGATTTTCTCAGACCGATTGTACTATATAACCGTTATTCAAAAAAATATTCCGCCGTTACAATGGATGATAAGTCCATCGGCTTCATTCCGGCACAGGCTTTTGCCTCCCATGGAAAAAGAAATCCTCTGATTATCACTTCCGAGGCCACTTTTAACGGAATGAATCTTCGCACCAATGTTTTTTCCTATTCCTGTACGGAAAACGGCATGAATCTTCCTCCTGTCTGCTGTACGGCTCCTACTGCCAAAGGCGGCTATGACGCCACCATGCATGCTTTGGAAAAATACCCGGCAACAGACTGTATTTTTTATTCAACCGATTCAATGATTCCCGGGGCCGTAAAGGCTTTTTTCCAAAAGTCAGTTTCCATTCCCGGACAGATAGAAATAATTGCAGTCGGAAACAATCCATTAGACAGGTGTGAATATACAATTCCGTCTGTCTCAGTCGTTTACCTTCATATGGAAAAAATGGCGGTACAATGCTTTCAAGCACTATACCGCCTTATGACCTATGAACAACAGGAACCTGAGTTTATTAATCTCCCTGTCACCTATATACCAAGGGACAGTTGTCCTGAATATTAGAGGGATTTCTTTACTCACCCCGCGCGCCCCAGCGTCACTTCCACCGTCTTTGTCTGATACCCGTCGGGGCTTCCCTGCATAATCGTAAGCTCAACCGTTTCTCCTGCCGCGTAGCCGGAAATCTCCTCCTTCAGCTCCGCCATTGACTTTATTTCCCATCCGTTAATCGCTGTGATGATATCGCCACGAACAAGTCCCGCCTTGTCCGCCGCCGAGCCCTCCACTACGTTGGAGACGAAAGCCCCAAGGGGAAGCCCGTAAAGCGATGCGGATTCCTGATTCACATCAAGACCTGTAATCCCGAGATACCCTCTCTCTGACTCTGCGACCTTGCTTCTGGTCTGCTTTTCCATCAGCTTTTGGATAATGGGCTGCGCATCGGATATGGGAATCGCATAGCCCATGCCTTCCACGGCGGAGCCGCCAATCTTGTTGGAATTGATGCCGATAACCTCGCCTTTGATATTGATAAGGGCTCCGCCCGAATTACCGGGGTTGATTGCCGCGTCGGTCTGAATGAAAGTATTCACCTCCGTATCCGTCTGCTGTGAGGTCTGTGCGGGAGCCGACGTCCCTATTACCCTGTCAAGGGCGCTGACCACACCGGTGGTAACCGACTGCCCGTAGCCTAAGGAGTTGCCGATTGCAATCACCGGCTCCCCTACCGTAAGGTCGTCGGAGCTGCCCAGCTTTGCGATTGTAATCTTGTTCATGGTATCATTGCTGATATCGGAAAGCGGCACCGCAATCACCGCCAAATCCTTCGCCTCGTCATACCCCTTTGTCTGTGCGCCGCACTGGGTTCCGTCTGCAAACTGCACCGTCAGCTCCTCCGCGGACGCCACCACATGATAGTTAGAGACAAGCAAAAGCTCCTCGTCGTTTTTCCCTACAATGATTCCTGAACCGGAGCCGCCGGCCTCCTGGCTGAACTCCTGTCCTAAAAAGCTCATTCTCTCAATATATCTGTTGTTTACGGAAACCACCGCCGGCATCACCTCTTTTACCACCTCGGTCACGTCCGTAACCGTTGTCTTTGCCACCTGGCTGGTGATAAGCTGCTGTATCTCGTCAATCTGCTCCTCGCTTAAATTGTCGTAGGAAAGAGATGTTGCTTTGTCCCCCTGGTTATCCGCAATCTGCGCATTGTCCTTATCGGAATCCGTCTCCGCAGACTGAGCGTTTTTAGAACCGATTTTGAGGAAGTCCGACGCCGTGTCTATGGCCTGGAATCCAAGTCCGGCAAAAACCCCGAAAAACAGTCCGCAGCAGACTGCCACCGCAATCTTTTTCCCGATTCCTCCCTTATTTCCTTTCCCGTTTCTTCCGGTGCTTCCGTTAGCGCCTGCCGTGCTGCCGCCAAAGCCTGCGGCATGGCTCTCTCCCGCATTATAATTTGCTCCGCTGAAACTTCCGCCGTTCTCGTAATGATAGGTGCTGTTGTTCACAGAATTCTGTTCCGCGGTATGATTACTGTAGTTGTTTGGATAATTATTTTCATACATGACAATTACCTCTCTTTCTTATCTGAATTTCCAGCTCATCCTTTTGCTGTCCTTGTTTTCTTTTATGAGCTTAAGTATATCCGGCAATTGTGTTCAATTTGTGACAAAAATTTGTTTTTTCTGTTTCATTTTATCCAGTATTCCCTGTTCATGGAAAGCTTTTTTACCATCCGGCCCGGAAGGCTTTGGTATCTTTTCCCCATAAAATAACCGATATACTTGCACCCGCTCTGCCAGATAAGCTTAAATATCAGCCACGGCTTTCCTGCTTTCCACAAATAGCCGCAGGTTTCCTTCACCAGACGGATGCCTTCCGACTCCGCCAAAATCCCGCCAAAAACCTCCGGGTGCTCCGCATGGGATACCCCCAAATCAAAGTTTCTCCTAAGCTGCTGCAGGCCGCTGTAATTATGGGAATGAGCCACTTTCGCCTGCGCAGCATAGGCGATGGAATATCCCGCATCCAAAAGCCCTCTGGCGTAAATCATATCTTCATTAAATATGGTATGACCGGGAAAGCCCCCTAATTCATCAAAAACCTCCCGCCGGTAGGCCGCGCACACATTGGAGGCAAAGAAAGCCTTAATCCCCATATCCCTGATATCCTCCGCCGATTTTATGCGGGATTCCTCCGGGTAGTTAAAAGAGCGGGTATAGCTTTCAATGATTCCGCACCCCTCCCCCGGCGTTTGCCTTGCATAGGACATGGCCACCCTCTTATCCTCAAAGGGCATAAGAAGCCGCTCTGTCAGCTTATCATCCTCCGGCAGCGCGTCGTCCGTCATCATAATAAAGTACGGCGCATCCGAAAAGGAAACCCCGAAATTTCTGGTGCCGCCATGGTCAAATTCCCGCTTTGTCACATGCTTCACCAGAAGATTATCATAGCGCCTCCAAAACTTTTCGTCCGCAAAAGCGTCAAAGTACTGTTTTTCCGTGTTGATTAAGATGATGCGGTGAACCGGATAAGTCTGTGTCCTCAGCCTGTCCAGCAAATCGATTAGTCTTAAAGTCGGTTTGTATACCGGAATAATTACGTCCGCTTCTACCATAACAATTTCTCCTGCACCGTCAGATTTTCCCGCCGGAGGCTGTCCCCTGACCGGAAAAGAGGCTGTCACAGACAGCCCCTTTTATCCAAAGCCAAATTTCCATGGCTCTTTGACGTTTCTTCTATTTCACGTAACCGCTGGTATCCGCCTCTACCTTGTTACTATACTCGATTACCGCATCGGAAGGCGAATATTCTTCGTCCTCAAAGAGGAATTCATGGAGCCACTGTACATTGTCCGCAAGGGATACAGGTACGACGCAGCTTCCCTTGGAACCGATGGTTCCTGTGGTACGCCTGCTCTCCTCCGGGAATCCGCCCTGAGCCACCACCTCATATTTGGTGATGTCTCCCAGAATATCGAGGATATCCGCTACATCCAGAGAGGTATAAATTTCATCGTTATCAAAAATCGCATTTACCGCAGCGGTAAGGGTTGCCGGTGAAGCGCTCTTTGCCTTTTCAAAGATTGCAAGAAGAACCTCTCTCTGACGCTCCGTACGCTTGAAATCGTCGCCGCCGCCATAACGGATACGGCAGTAAGCGGTGGCCTGAAGGCCGTCCAGGAGCTGATAACCGGTACTCTCCACAGGCGTGTACTCCCGTTTCATATCGCTTGCCATGGTCTTCTGGTAGTTATTGATGTGCTTTAATTCCACATCGTCAATGTCAATCATAATACCGCCAAGCGCGTCAACGGTATTGCTAAGACCTGCAAAACCAACCGTTATGAAATCCTTGATGTTCATGTCAAGGTTCATGTTCAGCATATTGATTGCCTGCATGGGGCCGCCCTTTGCGTAGGCGGAATTACATTTATTGTAGCTGTCGTTGCTCAGGTTCAGATAGGTGTCACGGTAAACGCTGACAAGCTTGCATTCGCCGGTATCCTGATTGATGGACGCTATCATGATGGTGTCGCTTCGCGTATTCTTGGTGAGCGCGCCGGAAGTGGAGTCCACGCCGAACAACGCGACGTTCCGGTATCCCTTCATGGTGGTTTCCACCTTCTCCTCCACCTCGGGGTTGATTACAAATTCCTCCTGAGGCAGATTCACCTTTCCTACCTTTTCAATCTTAAAGACGCTGTAAAGCACTACTACCATAATAAGGAGAATAAAAATCTCCAGGACGAAAAGCACTATCTTTGTACGTTTCTTTTTTGCATTATTCTTCGGTGCCGGTTTCTTCTTTGCCGTGTGCACAGGCTCCGTATGCTTCACCGGTTTCTTTGAAGCCGGCTGTTTCTGTACGGACTTTTTCTGCACGGGTTTCTTTTGCACAGGTTTTTTATGAACTGGTTTCTTCGGTTCTGTCGCCATATCATCATTTCCCCCTTTTTACTTTATCCACAAATTACGGGCTTTATCATCTGTGATTTCTCACAAGATATTATTTTCGCACAAAATTTATGTTTAAGCAATACCCTGTCCGCTATATTAATTTATCTTTAATATTTGTAAATCTGTATTTACAATCCGTTGTTTTGCAGTAACTGTTTTTAATAGGCATTTTTGTTGATAAAGCCTTTAAATATAGTAAGGAACATAATTTTAAAATCCATCGACATGGTCCAGTTTTCAATATAAAAAAGGTCGTACTCGATTCTTCTGCGGATGGAGGTATCGCCCCGGTAGCCGTTAATCTGCGCCCACCCCGTAAGTCCCGGCCTTACCTGATGCTTTATCATATAACGGGGAATTTCCTCCTTGAATTTCTCCACAAACTGCGGCCGCTCCGGCCTTGGCCCTACAAGGGACATCTCCCCCATCAGAATATTAAAAAGCTGGGGTAGCTCGTCTATGCTTGTCCGGCGCAGGAACTTCCCCACCTTCGTAACCCTCGGGTCGTCCTTCACCGTCCATGCCTGCTCCTCCGCGGAAGGCTTTTGCATTTCCATGGTTCTGAATTTATACATATTAAAAGTCTTGTTATGCAGCCCTACCCGCTCCTGCTTGAAAATCACCGGCCCCCGGCTGCTGCATTTCACGGCAAGAGCCACAAGAAGCATAACGGGCGAGAGCAGGACGAGCCCGAAAAAGGAGCCTATAAGGTCGATTGCCCGCTTTCCCACCCAGTTTAAGGTGTTGGTTAAGGGCACATAGCGGATATTGATGACAGGAAGCCCCATCAAATCCTCGGTGTAGGGGTGGCTGGGCACCAGCGAATTATAGTCAGGTATAAATTTGGTGTGGACGCCGGATTTTTCACACAAGTCCACAATAGCCTCCAAATGGTCGTAATCCTTGAGCGCCAGCGTGATGGCGATTTCGTCCAGATTGTTTTCCGGCAGAATATACTTGATGTTCTCGATTCTGCCCACCACCTTCACGCCCTTATAAAGCGTGCCGCTGGGAATCCTGTCGTCTAATATCCCCCGGACCACATAGCCCCACTGGGGATTTGCGTTGATTCTGGTAATATATTCCTCCGCCGCCCTGGAATAGCCAATCAGCAGCATATACTTTAAATTATAGCCTTTTTTTCGGAAATAAAGCAGCAAATTCCGTATTAACGTGCGGTAAATAGTGGTAAAGGTGATATTTATCACGTAAAACGCGCCCATCATAAAACGGGAAAAATACTGCTGCTTGATGAAGTAAAGAAAAACAATAAAAAAGACTATCCCGACGGTATTTGCCTTGATAATACCCGCAAATTCATACTTCCGCCTGGTAGCCCTCTTGGGAGCATAAAGATTAAAAAAGTAGTACAGGATAATATATTCGGGCACAACAAAATACAGGAAGCTGAAATAGGTTCCCATATCCAGCGCGCCTGCACCGGGCTCCGTATCGGCAAAGATGGTGCAGAACTTTATATACCATGCAAACATGTAGGAGAGTGCCACAATAACGGCATCCGCCAGCAAGTGCAATCGGTTGAAATACTTTTGATTGTCCTTAATCATATCCTGGCTACCTTTTGGGCTTAATGGTTAGGAATATTTTACAATATTATTACAAAAAGTACAACTTGAAAATATTCACCCACAGCTGACCCTGAATCCATGCGTAATTTTTCAGATAGCGCGCCTTAAATCTTACCCTGTGCCTGCGCCCTTCCTCTGTACCGCAGAGCTTTATCCCCGCAAGAAGTCCCTGCAGATAGCTTCCGCCCAGCCCTTTTAACAGGAAATAAAACGTTTTTACCGCATATCCCGCCAGCAGAAAGGGAAGATTTATCAAAATCTGCACCGGAGGCATGTTCTTGTAAATCAGATAAATACTGTTCCTTGCGGACAACCTGACCTTAAAAGCATTGTGGCGGGAGCCGCTGGCCGCGCTTCCGGCATGCCGCACCTTCGCCCCCGGTACATAAATATTATGATAACCACAAATATTGGCGCGATACCCAATATCGATATCCTCAAGATAGGCAAAATGATTTTCGTCAAAAAATCCTGTCTTTTCAAACAGCTCCCTTCTGTAAAGAGCCGCGCCCGCACAGGCGGAAAATACGCGTCCGGGCTTGTTGCAGGCGTTTACATCCTTATCTTTTCCTCTGGCAAAGGCCCAGCCCAACGCCGTATAAAAATCCCCGGCCCCGTCAAGCAGCTCCGGCCTGTGGAGGTTAATCATCTTCGCCCCGGCGGAAAAAGCAAGCTCATCCCCTTCGAGGGCCTTTTCCAGCTCCTCCACCATACGCTCATCTGCTACCGTGTCATTGTTAAGCAGCAGCACATATTCCGTTTCCGCCGCCCTTATCCCTACGTTGACCGCCTTTGAAAAACCGGTATTTTCTTCAAAACAAATCATCCGCGCCCTCCCGTATTTTTCCCTGACAAGAGAGGGGCTTTCATCCGCAGAGCCATTGTCAACCACAATAATTTCAGGAACCACGCTGCCCTGATAAAGGGAAGAAAGACAGTCGTCTATATACTTTATTCCATTATAATTCGGTATCACAACTGTAGTTTTGGACATTTATTAAATCTCCATATAATTTATCTTCTTCCGGTTTTCCCGCTACGATTCAATATCGCCAGGACAGGTCTCAAAAATCCAAGCCTTCTTTACCGGTCCAGCTTCTCCACCATAACCGGCTCCCACACAATCCGATACCCCATCTGCCGTATCCTCTCGCAAAACCTGCGGCTCAAATCGAGAATTTCCTCCTCCTCCCAGCTTCTGTCCTTCAAAAGACATTCCCGCCAGTCGAACCGCCCCGTGCCCGGGTGCGGATGATAGGGCGCACCCATCATCTCCTCCAGAATAAGCTCCGCTTCCCGGCAGACCTTCATGCAGCGGATATCCACCATTTCCGCCTCCTGCTGGAGCGCGGCTCTGTGCATATAACCGCTGTATTCCTTATGCAGCCCTTTATAAAGTGGCTTTCCCTCCGCCGTATAAATGCCGCCCGCTATTTTATTTTTCCTGTCAATCAGCTTGCCGCCCACCACCGCCACATCTTCCCTGTTCGGCAGAAGGTCGGGCTGGTAATCCGTCCTGTAAAATCCCAGGTGTCGTAAGTGGGACACCGTCCCTTTCCATCCCCTCACCCGAAGAAAATCCTCCACCGCCCTTTTTCCGGCGTCGTAGGCATACTGCTTGCTGGCCGGATTTTCCGCCGTGGAATTCTCATGGCACCGCCAATGATACAGCACCCGGGGAATGTGGGCGACGGGAAGGCTGGCTTTCTTCGGCTGCTGTCTGTCTTTCCCCATCATCACATTCACAGCCCTGACGATAATATCATAGTCCTGGGCGCCGTCGCACACGCTCCGAAAGCCAAGTTCCTGCATCAACTGACGCTTCATCACCAGAAAATGGCAGATATAGTTGTTGGACAGAAGCAAATCAAGATTAAAATCCGGTTTTCTATTTACCTCATAATAGCGTTCCTCCCGGCTGTCGCATTTATCCTCGTCAGAATACAAAAGCTTAAGCGAAACGCCTTCCTTTTCATATTTTTCAATGCAGGCCGCCATCTCGTAGAGGGCGTCCCCTGTAAGCACATCGTCATGGTCCAAAAGACCGGCATAGTCCCCCGTGGCATAGGCCAGCGCCTGGCTGGTATTGGAGGAAATACCGGCGTTCTGCCCTTTTTTTCTATATTTAATCCGCCCGTCCGTATAGGTCTCTATCACCTTTTCCACCTTATCGGAACTGCTGGCGTCCGAAATAATCAATTCAAAGTTTCCGTAGCTCTGGGCCAGTACCGAGTCAATCATGGCCCGCAGATGTTCTTCCTTCGTCTCATAGGCCGGTACAAGAATGCTGAACCTGACCTTCATATGCTCCGCTCTTTTTTCCTGCTCCTTCAGAGCTTCCGCTGTCGGCGGCACATAGGTATAGCCGTCTCCCGCCTCTGTCTCCATTCTCTCCTTCATAGCATAATAGGTGGGCCGTATTCCGTTTTTCTTTAAATATCGCAGCGTCTTTTTCAGATTACTGATTTTTACAAACTTGCTCATTTTTAAAGTCCTCTGTCATATTATGCCGGTTACATCTCCAAACAACAGCCAGCACACTTCGCGCGCTGACCTTATGTCAAACAACAGCCAGCACACTTCGCGCGCTGACCTTATGTTAACAAAAACCACCGCATCCGGCTTCCCATACGGGGCTTTTCCCGGGCGCCGGCGGCTGTTTTACACGCCCGCCAACGCCCATAGCCCTGTAGATTTTATCACCGGATGCGGCTGCACCTTACTTTTTCTCTGCCTTATCAATTAGCTGCAGTCAGGCACTATCCTTTTTTATAAATAAGCTTTCAGCGCTTCTGTCAGCTTTTCCACCTTATCCTGCGCGTCGGCAAGGCTGCTTCCCTTTACGCCCATGTAGAACTTGATTTTGGGCTCTGTCCCCGAAGGACGGGCGCAGCACCAGGAATCGTTGGTGAGGTCAAAATACAGAACGTTGGATTTGGGAAGTCCTGTAGGTCTTTCCTCTCCCGTTGCCAAATCCTTTGTAACGTCTCTGTCGTAATCCCGGAATTCCTTCACGGTGAGCTCGCCGAAGTTCTTGGGCGGGTTGCTTCTAAGCTTATCCATCATTTCCGCAATCTGTTTGGAGCCGTCGATGCCCTTTAAGGTGATTGCATACTGGGTTTCTTTATAATATCCATACTTCTCATACAGCTTCAGCATCTGGTCCCATACGGTGATTCCGTTTTTCTTGCACCATGCCGCCATCTCGCACAGGCACATAACGGCCACAACGGCGTCCTTGTCCCTTGCATGGGTACCCGCCAGGCATCCGTAGCTTTCCTCAAGGCCGAACACGTAATTGTTGGAGCCGCTCTGCTCAAAGAGCTTAATCTGCTCGCCTATGTATTTAAATCCGGTGAGAACCTCGATAAATTTCACATTGTAGTCTCTTGCAATAGCTCCCGCCATATTTGTGGTAACGATTGTGGTGACAAGAGCGGGATTCTCCGGCATGGTGTTTGTCGCCGTCCTCTCCCTTAAAATATATTCCGCAATCAGCATACCCGACATATTTCCCGTGAAAGGAACATACTCGCCGGTTTTGGTATCCAGCGCGTAGATGCCCAGTCTGTCCGCATCGGGGTCGGTTGCAAGAACGATGTCCGCATTCTTTTCCTTTGCCAGTTCAAGAGCCAGCTTAAACGCCTTGGGGTCTTCGGGATTGGGGTAATCCAGCGTGGTGAAATCCGGGTCGGGAAGCTCCTGCTCGGGTACAACGTAAACGTTCTTAAAGCCCAGCTCGGAAAGGATTCTTCTTACCGGCACGTTGCCTGTCCCGTGGAAAGGCGAATAAACTATCGTAATGTCGTCTGCCACTTCCTTTATAATCTCGGGATGGATAATCTGCTTCTTTAACTCAGCCATGTAAGCGTCGTCGATTTCCTTCCCAATCACCTGATACAGGTCCGCTGCGATGGCGGCGTCCTTGTCCATGGTGAGCACCTGGTTATAGTCTGTGACCTTCTTTACCTCGTCGATGATTTCCTTATCTCTGGGGGCGGCAACCTGCGCGCCATCCTCCCAGTATGCCTTGTATCCGTTGTACTCCGGCGGATTGTGGCTTGCCGTAATCACGATACCGGAAATGCAATGCAGCGTGCGGAGCGCAAAGGAAAGCTCCGGGGTGGGGCGAAGGGCGTCGAATACATACGCCTTAATGCCGTTTGCCGCAAGGCATAAAGCCGCCTCGTCCGCAAATTCGGGGGACATTCTGCGGGAATCGTAAGCAATGGCAACTCCCTTTTCCTTTCCTCCCTGACTGATAATATAGTTGGCAAGACCCTGTGTGGCCTTTCTTACGGTGTAGATATTCATGCGGTTGGTTCCCGCGCCAATCACGCCTCTAAGGCCGCCTGTGCCAAATTCCAGCTCCTTATAAAAACGGTCCTCGATTTCCTTCTCATTGTCTGCGATTGCGCGCAGCTCATCCTTTGTTTTCTCGTCAAAATAGGCGTCTTTCAGCCAAAAATCATACTGCTCCCTGTAACTCATTTTTAACCCTCCTGATATGATTATTTCGCTGCTATACTTGTCAGCACATACTATTTTATTATTTTACCATAATATTACTGTATTTTCAAAGCAAAGTCGCTTCTGTCAAGAGAAAAATTCACATTGTAGTACGGGTCCCCCGCTTCAAGGACCTCCTTCCACTTTTCCCTGAACCTTTCCGACTCCCGATTATACCTCTGCGCCTTCTCCCCGTTATCGTCCAGCCCTCTGGAGGCCGACTCCAGATGATAAAGCTCTGCAAAAGGCGTAAACACGTTCAGATACCCCTTTTCCCGGAGTTTCAAACAAAAATCCACATCGTTTAAGGACACGGCAAAGCTTTCGTCCAGCCCTCCCGCCTCCTCGAACAGGGACTTTCTCACCAGAAGACAGGCGCCGGTTACTGCGGAGACATTCTGGGCATAGCAGAGTCTTCCCATATAGCCGAGGTTGTCCCGGTGCTGGCCGTAATGGCTGTGCCCCGCCGTGCGGTGCGCCCCAAGCCCGAGCACCACCCCGGCGTGCTGAATGGTCTTGTCGGCATAATAAAGCTTGCCTCCCACCGCCCCCACGTCCTTTCGCTGGGCGTACATCAAAAGCTCCTCTATCCAGTTCACCGTAATCACTCTGGTATCGTTATTGAGCAGCAAAAGATAATCGCCCTTTGCGCTTAAAGCGCCCAGATTGTTTATGGCGGAGTAGTTGAATTCTCCCTCAAACCTCACTACCCTGACCTTTTCATTTTCCTTCAGCTCCTCATAGTAGTCAAAGGTGGCCTTCTCCGTGCTGTTGTTTTCCACCACGATAATCTCAAAATTCTCATAGGTGGATTTCTCCAGAATGGAATCGATACAGGGCCGCAGGTCCGAAACATGGTCCTTGTTCGCTATGATAATGGAAATCAGAGGGCTTCCGATAATCTGATATCTGATTTTAAAAATCGTCTCAAAGGCTCTGGTGGAGGTAATCTGAAAATGCTCAAATCCATGCCGTCTTAAGTGGTCCGCCACCGCCCCCTTCGCCGCCTCTATGGCGTAGGGCTTTGCCGTGATATCCGATGCCACGCTTCCGGGATGGCTTCTCCAGTAATAGAGAATCCTTGCAATATGAACCACCTTTTTTGCCCGGTCGGTAAGACGCAGTATCATGTCATGGTCCTGGCTGCCGTCAAACCGGGAGCGGAACAGCTCCATGCCGTCAAGGAGCGACCTGGCAAAGACGCTGAAATGACAGATATAATTGTTGGCGCGGAGGTTGTCAACGGCATAGTCCGGCTTGAAATGCATGGTAAGCATCTTATCGATATCGCCGCTTTTATAGGTGGTCTCGTCACAGTATATGTAATCGGCCCCCTTTTCATTGACAGCCCTCGCATACTCATATAACGTGCTGGGATGAAGAATGTCGTCATTGTCAAGCAGACCAATATAATCTCCGGTTGCCATTTTCAGGCAATGGTTGGTATTGCCTGAAATCCCTTCGTTCTTTTCCAGCTTCTGATACCGGATTTTGCCGGACTTTTCCTGATATTCCCTGACAATCCCCTCCACATAGCCGTGGGCATTATCCGAGCCGTCGGCAAGGCACAGCTCCCAGTTTTCATAGGTCTGGTTCATAACGGAATCCAGCATTTCCCTGAGGAAATCCTCCGGCGTATTGTAGAGAGGCGTCAGAATACTGAATTTCACCATGCGCGGAAATTTTTTTGCCCTCTCCTGCGCCGCCTGCTCCGGGGTGGGAAAGCTCTTTGTACCGAAGCCCGCCATGGCCGCCCGCTCGATTTTTTTATATTGGAGCTTATGGATAACCCCTTTCAGATTCCCGCAATTTTTCAGCCTGTTCTTCTGACGGATTACAAAATGCATCCACTTCCGAAGCGGCGCCGACATTTTCCACAGAGGATTGTTTTTGATTCTGCTTAACTTATAATTAAGTTCGTCGCACTTCGCCTCCAAATCCGCAACCCTTCCCGCCAAATCCGCGTTCCGAAGATGCTCCCTCTCGTAAGCCTCCTGATAATTCATTTCCTTTTCATCCATGGGATTTTCCATCCGCCCCTACCTCCAGTACCCAGTTGCTCCAGTTTACCAGCTTTTGTCTGGAACACTTATCCTCCGCCAGCATCCCGAACTGATAGACGCCTGCCGGAACCGCGTCCTTTTCCAGCTTTGCCGCGAAACCGGTCAAATCCACATTCATCTGGTCCCGCAGATTATTTTTGATATCCGGGCGGTATCTGCTGTCCAAAGAAATCTGCCAGACTCCGCCGTTTTCCCTGTTCCGTAAAAGAAGTTTCTTTTTATAACATGCGTTATCCGCTCCGATAATGAAAGAATAGCCCTGAAAATAGTAGCCGCTGTCCTTCCTCTGTCGCAACGCGTATTCCGCGGACACTCCATACTTCCATTTATAAATGTCCATGGCGCACTCCATTCCCACCACAAGACATTTGTCCTCTCTGGCTTTCCTCACATCGCCTGTATCTGAAACCGCCTCCGACCAGGGCATATCAAGAGTCACCTGATAACGGTAGGCCGGAGAGTATTCCTGCTCCAGCATATCCGTCGTGAGGTACGGATGATAAAAGGGGTCGCGCCCGTAAAGCGGCTGATGCCTTTCATAGAGCCTGTCCTTCTCCTTAAGAAGTCGGAGCTGCTTTTCCGGGGAATCCCCGTCGTTGCCTCTGCTTAAGGATTCATGATGGTAAAGCGTCACATCATTTCTTACTATATTATAATATCCGTTCTCAAAAATGGTATAGCATAAATCCACATCATTGAAAGCAACCGCCAGCTCCTCACAAAAGCCGCCCGCCTCAAAAAACACATCCCTTCTCATCATGAGGCACGCGCCCGTAGCCGCCAGCATATTGTGGACGCCCCTGTTCATTCCAAAATAATGAACCTCACCGTCGCTCAAAAACTGCAGCTTGTGAGCCGGTCCCACCCGAAGATTGGTAATGCCTGCATGCTGGATGGTATCCGAATCAGGATACAAAAGCTTTGCCCCCACGGCTCCCGCATAGGGAAGCAGAGCCTTTTCCGCCATTTTATCCAGCCAGTCCGGCTGTATTATCTCCATGTCGTCGTTTAAAAATAAAAGAAGCTCCCCTTTGGCATTTTCCGCGCCGATATTACACATTTTCGAAAAATTAAAGGGCATGGGCTGACACAGATATCTGCACTCCTGTCCGTTCAGCTCCCGGACTTTCCGCAGAATTTTCTCTCTGTTTTCTTCACGGCTCCCATTATCCACAAGAATAATCTCAAGAGGGTAAGCGGTTCGGGTTCTTTCCGTCAGGGAGTCAAGGCACTTGAAAAGCGCCTCCGTATTATCCTTTGAAGGAATAATGATGGATAATAACGGGCGTTCTTCTATATCCATTCCCTCCTGCCGGCACATTTTACCCCGGAAATATTCTCTCACCTTATTTTCAGGAAGCTGTAAACGCTCTGTCTGTTTATAGCCGTCCTCTTTGTTGTGGAACAAAACCTGTCCAATATGGCACACCGGAAGCTGCCCGTCATCATGCCCCTTTTCAAAGGCATTCGTTTCTTTCAGAATTTCAAATATCAGTCTGTACAGCCATTCCTGCGCCTGCGCCGGAGCCGGACTGCCGGCCCTGGCATTTTCCTGCCTTGACACAGCTCCCCGTCCGGCAGCTTCCGCAAAAAAGCGCCGGGCGTCGGCTGTCTCCGCCCTCCCCGCCTCCTGCAGGGCGCTGCGCAATGCCGCCCCTCTTATCGCCGCCAGACCGCCGAAATAAAAGGAGGACAGAAACCTGTCGGGGGACCAGCCGGGCTTAAACCACGGTTTTTCCCTTACCTTTGCTTCCCGCCTGCCGGCCATTTCCTCTCCGGCTTTTTCCCGGTTTTCTTCTTCTGCTCCTCCTGCCGCACCTTCGACCGTACCTCTTACGGTATCCTCATCTCCGTAAACCACCAGCGTATTCTCATTTTTTCCAAACGACTGACAAATAAGCGGAATGGCAAGCCTGCTCATCTGCCCCGGATAAACGGATAAAATGACCGCGTCCGGGCGTTCCTTTTCCAAAAGCGCTCCCATATCCTGCACAAGGTCAAAGACCGTGCAATACAGCAGCGTCATTTTCCCTCGGAAATATTGACCGCTCTCGTCTGAAACTTCAAAAAGTTGAAAAAATCCCTCATTTTTTGAAATTTCTAATTCATTTTTGTTTCCGTCGCTTTCATTTCTCGGTTTTTTCGAATCATTTGTCAGTCTTTTCTCTTTTATAATTCTAATAGTCGAAATATTTACTTTTTCTTCCTGCTGTCTTATCCACTCGTCATAAGTCAGATTTTTGGCCGCAAGCTCCCTTTCATACAGCCTGTGCTGCCTGCGAACCAGTATTTGCTTTAATTCCTGTTTCAAAGAAGCCATATTTTCTCATCTCCACGCTGTTTAGAACAGCTTCTTAACCGCTCCCATCATTATCTGCGCCATCTGGGCGCTTACCGGCGAAAGCTCCATGCCGACAGTGAGCATATCATCTCCCGTCCGGGATAGTCCGTCCAGCTTAATATGAATATTGGGGTCGGAAGTGTCAAAAACATAACACTCGCTTTTTATAGTTTTCCCATTAGTCTCCACATGCTTTTTATGGAGGGGGACGGGAATCTGATTCAGGGAAAGCTCCGTAATCCGCACCATGCAGGGACGGTCGGCGGGGTCTACCCTGATTGCGGTCACATTTCCGTCCACCGGTATTTCCGCAAAAATCTTACCCTCCTCCACATAGACGTCCGGCATATAAAAAGACGCGTCCTCCCGGAAGCCTTTTCCATAATCAAAGTAAACCTGTATTCTCTCATCCAGTATTTTTTTCAGATGACGCTCCATCAATAGCTTTGCATCCACGCTGTAGGTTCCCAGAGAAGCTCTGATTTCTCCCATGGACTTCCGCTTTCCTGTCACCAGCTTCTGAAAACGGCTTTCCCTTGCCCTGTATTCCTCCGCTTTCCTTTCAGTAGTGTTTAATCTCTCTAATATAAAATCCAGATTTAACTTATTTCGTTTTTCTTCCTCCAGAACATAGCAGTATACCGCTCTGAACGCAATTTCCTCCGGGGCAATGCGTTTCCCCATTGTCCACTCGTAATCGATTACCTTCCACTTGTCTCCGTCCACCAGTATATTTTCGAAAACCAGGTCATAATCCGTCACCGGTTTATCTTCCCCATAGGAAATCAGCTCGTAATACTTGTCAAACAGGCGGTGGAAGCCCTCCATATCGTCCCTCGCCAGACAATCGTCAAGCAGCTCCTCCAGTAAAACTCCCTCCTCAAAGGGAAATTCCGCATAATCCTTTCCCTCAGGCAGGGAACAGGGATTGATGGACAAACCGCTCCCCTCATACCGCTCCTGCAAAAGCTCACAGGAACGCTTCATTCCCCGGATATGTCCTCTCGCCGTCTCGTCGCAGGGAATCTTGCGCACCACCCTGCCCTTTTCCGTCTCCACGATATCCGTCCGCATGGAAAACTCAGGCGCGCGGTCATTGGAGTACTTCACGTAACAGGTTTCCGGCTCCTTTCCAATCACCACCAGATAGGAATTGGAAAACACATCAAAAAGTTTATCCTGCAAAATACTGTCAAATACATACTTTTCATTAAAAAGAAGCATTCTGTCACGGTCAAAGTTCCGCAGATTATCCGTCAGCTCCCCCATGCCCGGAAGCCGCCGGTCAGAATAAATCACAGTGGGAAATTTGTAATCGGGATAGGGATAATAAAAAGAATAATCCTTTACATCACAGGCCTTTAGAATCTTTTCCAGACCGGTCCGGGTAAAGGTGCGCGCGCTTCCCCCCTCGGGGTAGCCTTCCAGACCCCCAAACCAGGTTCCGTCATGGTCCTCTTTACATCCGGCCCAGTACTTTAGTCCGAATTTGTTTTCAATGGCAATTACAACACGCCCGTTATCCTTAACATGCCGTAACATAATTTTGAGGAAATCCTCATAAGGAGTTTTCGTCTGGATATAAGACTGGCCGTATTCAAACACGCCTATCATACAGGCAAAATCATAGTCTGTGGAGAGCTCCGGCTCGATATCGTTAAAATTCCCCACATGAATTTCGATGTTATCCCTGTCCTGATTCCGGTAGGCGTTAATATGGCTTCTCTTAGCGGAAAGGTCCACGCAGGTAACTTTTCCCGCCTTCTGCGAGAGCTTATCCGTAATCACCCCGCATCCCGAACCGATTTCCAGCACCTTATCATTCGGCCCTATGGGAAGCCAGTCAACAATGTTTCCCCGAAGGGGCGATAAATGATACAGAATCGGCCAGCTTTTCCGCTCCTCTATAATAGACGCATATTCCACCTTTGAGGCATTTTTTACAATAGATAAAATCTCGTCCTCGATTTCACCGTCACTGTATAAATCCTTCCCCGGATAATGCTTATAGTTTAGAGTCACCCTGCCTATCTGCTCAGGAAGCCGCCTCATCAATTCTTCTTCCCGCAGATGGAGCGGTTTTGGCCTGACATCTTCCCTGCTCATGAAACGCCTCCTTTCTGACGCGCCGCTTTCTCGTCCTTAACCGTAATTTCCGAATTCGTATCATAATACCCTACCGTATTTTTATCCGAAATCACCGTGAGGTCCATCACATCATACAGCCTGTGGTACACCTGAAAATCCTCATTTTCGTACCCTGTCACGCCAAGGGAAAGCAGATATTCCCCGCCCTGCAAATCAATTCTCTGGGTAAACGTGATATGCTTCACGCTTCCCGCCTGCACCGGCAAAAGAAACGCCTTTTCCACCATGGTATTAGTGCCTGTAATCTCCACGCCCTTGATATTTTTGATGGTAAAGGCAAAAATCGGCTCCTGAATATCCTCCATAAAACGCACAACCATATGTATGCTGCACTTCTGTCCCTTGATGACGGCGCTGCTGCTTCTCCCCTTTTCATCACAGATATAATATTCTTCAATAACGGCCGCCTTGGTGCCATACTCCAAAAGCTCGGGATTCTTCAAAACGCTTTCTCCCCTGCCCGGATTCTCCCCGTTACCGGAACGCTTTGAACCTCCGGCAGCTTTTGAGCCTCCCGCTTTCCCCAAACTTTCGGAAGCCTCCGTTTCTCCAGCTCTCCCCTGACCGGAAGCCGCCGCCCGGATGTCCTTATCCTCCAGAAGACTCTCTTCCTTTTCATCAGACGCAGGGTACTGGCCCACCAGCACCTGCTTGTAGGCGTCAATCATCTCCCGGGGGGTTCCCTCCCCCAGCCTGGTTCCCTGATTTAAGAGAATCACCCTGTCGCAGTATTTGCTGATGCTGCTCAGGTCGTGGCTTACAAACACGATGGTTTTCCCCATCTTTTTAAATTCTTCAAATTTGTGATAGCATTTTGCCTGAAAAAAAACGTCCCCCACAGACAAAGCCTCGTCTACAATCAGAATTTCCGGGTCGATGTTAATCGCCACGGCAAAAGCCAGCCGCACAAACATGCCGCTGGAATAAGTTTTTACCGGCTGATAAACATAATCCCCGATATCCGCAAAATTCAGTATCTCGTCAAGCCTTTCGTCAATTTCCTTTTTGGAAAAGCCAATCATGGTGCCGTTTAAATAAACGTTTTCAATCCCGTTGTACTCCATATTAAATCCGGCCCCTAACTCAAGCAGAGCCGAAATCCGCCCGTTTACTGTCACCTTCCCCTTCGTGGGGTTCAGCACGCCGGTGATAATCTTTAAAATCGTGGATTTTCCTGAACCGTTGGTTCCGATAATCCCCACCGTCTCCCCCTGATAAATGACAGCGTCCACGCCTTTTAACGCATAATGCTCCTTATAACGCTTTCTTCTCGAAAGGCCCAGCGCTTCCTTCAATCTGTCCGAGGGCTTGTCATACAGCTTATATGCTTTTTCCAGATTCTCCACCTTTATGGCAATTTTTCTATCTTCCATATAAAATAACTCCCGTTATGTCACAGTGCCGTCCCTTATAAGACATCGGCAAAATGCACCTTAAGCCGCTTGAAAATAAGGGAACCCACACAAAACAGCGTCACCGTAAAAATCCAGAAATATGTGGAGGAATAAAAATGCTCAAAAAACCACTCGTCGCCGTAAATTGCGTTCCGGTAGCCGTTTACAATATAAACCAGCGGATTGAGCTTGAACAGCGTAATGACATTATCGTCGTTTATCATTGTAATATTCCACAAAATCGGCGTCGCCCACATTCCCACCTGAAGCCCGATATTGATAATCTGCGCCAGGTCCCTGAAAAATACCACCACTGCGCAGGTGCAGTAGCTCATGGCAAGCACCAGAATGAACAGGCAAAAGCTGTAATAAACCACCTGCAGCGTATATACCGTAGGATAATAACCGTAAAAGGCCGCCACCAACAGAAGCACCGCCACAAAAAACACATGAATAAAGGTGGCGGCAATGAGCTTGATAATCGGAAGGATACTGATGTTGAAAACCACTTTTTTTACAAGATAGCTGTACTCTAAAAGCGCGTTGGTGCCGTTGGTGATGGCCTCCGAAAAATAAAACCAGGGAACCAGTCCCGCCGTCAGGTGCAGCACATAGGGCACCTCCACTCCGCTCGCCACCATCTGGGCTCTGGTCTGAAACACCTTGTCAAATACAATCCAGTACATCAGAACCGTCACAACCGGCTGTACCAGCGCCCACAAAAACCCCAGATAAGAGCCTGCGTAACGCTTTTTGAAATCATTCTTTGCCAGCTTCCATATGAGCCTTCTGCTCTGAAACAGCTCTCTGGGGATAATAAACATCCTGTCGTAGTAAAGCCCGAAAATAATGCATGCCAAAGTAAGCAGCGCGCAGGCGCACCACTTCTTTAAGTTTTCCGTGTGCTGGTCAGGCGCCAGCGGATTATTATGGGCAAGCACCATGACGGCAACTATCAGGCAGATTCCGTAAAAAACGCCAATCCCCACAGGCTTTGGCAGCCTGGACAAATCAAACCGCTTCTTTGCTTTTTCCTTACTTTCCATGTTTCTTATCCAGTCTTTCCGCATGTCAAGGTCCGTTCCGCGGACATCAACCTCTGCTTTCCGTATATTCCCTGATGCCGCCCCATTTTTTATCCTTCTCGGACATAATCAGCTCTCCGCCGTCGAACGGCCATTCCACTCCGATATCAGGGTCGTCGTATTTGAGCCCGCCTTCATCTCCCGGATGGTAAAAGTCCGTACACTTGTAGGCAAATTCCGCATAATCAGAAAGCACCAGAAAACCATGGGCAAAATTCTTCGGTATAAAAAACTGCTTCTTATTCTCAGCGGACAGCAAAACGCCAAACCACTTTCCATAGGTAGCCGAACCCGGCCGCAAATCCACGGCCACATCAAAAACCTCCCCGGCCAGCACTCTCACCAGCTTGTCCTGAGGATGATTGATTTGAAAGTGAAGTCCCCGAAGCACGTTTTTCACGGAAGACGACTGGTTGTCCTGCACGAAAACCTGGTCAATCCCGGCTTCCTTATAATCATTATAATTATAGGTTTCCACAAAATATCCCCGCTCATCCCCGAAAACCGTGGGGGTAATCACCTTCAGCCCTTCTATTTCACACGTTTCCACTGTTATCTTTCCCATGAATGTAATCTCCCTGTAAAATACCTGTATTATATTGAATATTTTGCGCCGAACGGCATCTTCTTTTTTGCGCGGTTTCCACTGTTACAGCCCGTCCGCCACGTCCTTCATGTATTTTCCATAATTGGTTTTCATCAAAGGCTCCGCCAGCTTCAAAAGCTGCTCCCTGCTGATAAAGCCTCTCTTGTAGGCAATCTCCTCAATACAGGACACATAAAGTCCCTGACGCTTCTGAACAGCCGAAACATAATCCGCCGCATCCAGCAGGGAATCGTGGTTTCCGGTATCCAGCCATGCAAAACCTCTCCCCAGAGTTTCCACATACAGCGTTCCTCTCTTTAAATATTCATTGTTGATGCTGGTAATTTCGATTTCCCCTCTGGCGGAGGGCTTTACGTTTGCCGCAATTTCCACCACGTCATTGTCATAGAAGTAGAGCCCCGGCACCGCATAGTTGCTCTTTGGCTTCTCCGGCTTCTCCTCTATGGAAATCGCCTTGCCGTTGTCGTCAAACTCCACGACGCCGTACTCCCTTGGGTCTCTCACATAATATCCGAAAATAGTCGCGCCCTTTTCCCTTGACGCCACCTCCCGCAGAACCCTCGAAAAGCTCTGCCCGTAAAAAATATTGTCGCCAAGCACCAGCGCCACCCTGTCCTTGCCGATAAAATCCGCTCCAATGATAAAGGCTTCCGCCAGCCCCCGGGGCTGCTCCTGAACGGCATAAGAGAATTTCATGCCAAGCTGGCTTCCGTCCCCCAAAAGCTCCTCAAACACCGGCAAATCCCTGGGTGTGGAAATGATAAGCACCTCCCTGATTCCCGCCAGCATCAGCGTTGAAAGCGGGTAGTAAATCATAGGCTTGTCATAAACCGGCATAATCTGTTTGCTGATTGCCTTGGTGAGCGGATACAGTCTGGTCCCCGCCCCTCCGGCTAAAATAATTCCCTTCAAAATAATACCTCCGACCTTGCTTTTTTGCATGTGTCCAGTTTACCACGAAATGGGAATGATTGTAAATCACTCCCATTCCACTTATTATTTTTCGTACATGTCCTCGTAATATTTCTGGTAGTCACCGCTGGTCACATTTTTCATCCATTCCTCGTTCTCAAAAAACCATGCAATGGTGCGTTTAATCCCTTCCTTAAACATGGTTTCCGGCTCCCAGCCAATCTCCGCCCGGATTTTGTCGGGCGCAATGGCATAACGTCTGTCATGGCCCTTTCTGTCCTCCACATAAGTGATTAAATCCTCGCTTACGAATTTCTTTCTGGGGTCGCTATCCGGCAGCATCTCTTTCAAAGTGTCCAGAATGATATGGATAATCTCTATATTCTGCTTCTCGTTATGGCCGCCTACGTTGTAGGTCTCAAAAAGCCTTCCCTTCTCCTGCACCATATCGATAGCCTTGGCGTGGTCCTCCACATAAAGCCAGTCGCGGACGTTTTTGCCGTCCCCGTAAACAGGGAGCTTTTTGCCTGAAAGGGCGTTATTGATAATCAGCGGAATCAGCTTTTCCGGGAACTGATAAGGCCCGTAATTGTTGGAGCAGTTGGTGATATTGGCCGGAAATTTATAAGTGTCCATATACGATTTCACCAGCATGTCCGAGCCTGCCTTGCTCGCAGAATAAGGACTGTGAGGCGCATAGGGGGTCGTCTCGTAAAAATAACCGCCCTCGTCCGATAAGGAGCCGTACACCTCGTCCGTTGACACATGGAGGAACTTTTTGTCCGGCCTGTAGGTTCCGTCTGGATTCTCCCATGCCGCCTTTGCACAGTTAAGCATCACCGCCGTGCCAAGAACATTGGTTTTCACAAACACCTCCGGGTCTTTAATGCTTCTGTCCACATGGGTTTCCGCCGCGAAATGCACCACCCTGTCAATATCGTTTTCCTCAAAAATCCGGGAAATCGCCTCCTTATCGCAGATATCCGCTTTGATAAAGGTATAGTTGTCCCGCTCCTCCACTTCCCTTAAATTTTCAAGGTTGCCCGCATAGGTAAGGGCGTCCACGTTGATAATGCGGATTTCATTGCCGTACTTCTTAAACATATAGTGAATATAATTCGAGCCGATGAAGCCGGCGCCTCCTGTTACCAAGTAAGTTCTCATTGCATCCTCCATTCCAGTCCCGCGGAAGCTCTTCCGCTGTTTTGCATATTATTTTTAGTATCCCATATAACTGATGTTCATGTCAACATCTGTGCTGATTCCCGAGATTCTTCCTTTGGAAGAATACTGCCACATATCGTATTTCGTCCTGTTGTAGCTGGGCGCGGCAGCGTACTGTGCCAGCCATATCTTATAGCCGGTCAGGCTGGGGGTTTCTATGTGGGTGTTAAACCATGTTTTATTTGCATAAATTCCCGCTTTGTAGCCCGAATTCTGAACGGTCTGACAGAATGCCTTGCAAACCGCTGTTCTGGTGGCCGCGTTAATGCCGTCTCCTCTGCCGCCGTTGCTTGACTCCACGTCCAGAAATACCGGGTAGGAAATATTATATCCCTTGATGAGCCCCACCGCCATGGAAGCTTCCTCGACCGCCTCCACCTCGTTCACCGCCTGGGTGAAGAAGTAGACTCCCACCTTCAGCCCGGCTTTTGTCGCGCCCTGGATGTTGCTTCTGAACATAGGGTCCTCAATCAGCGCGCCGGTAGAGGAACCGCGGTAGCCGCAGCGGATAATCACAAAGGACACGCCGCTGTTTTTCACGGCATTCCAGTCGATACTGCCGTTCCACTTGGAAACGTCGATTCCCAGATGGCCGGAACCGTTATTGAGGGAACCGTCGCTGTTAAAATTATACTTTGCTCCCTGAATTACCTGCTCGCCGGTTACGGGATTTCCGTTTTTATCAAAGAAATATGTCTTTCCCTCTATCTCCTGCCAGCCGGTATATTTGTATTTTCCTGTGGTTTTGCTGACCTTGCGGTAAAATTCTTTTGTCTTATAATAATCCGCATATTTTGCTTCCCTGAACTTTCCGTCGGCGTCCTTTACATACAGTGTTTCCCCGTCGGTGGATTTTAATGTCGTCTTCGTATCCGTTTTCGCACTGTTCGGCGTGGCTGTCGGCGTTGCGGAAGGGGTCGCCGTCGGGGTCACGCTGGGCTTTGCCGAGGGTGTGACTGTCGGTTTTACTGTGGGCGACGCTGTAGCTGCTGCCGTTGGAGTTGCCGTAGGCGCCGACGTGGGCGGTGCGGTAGGCTTCTCTGTGGGAACCGGCTCCTGTGTCGGTTCCGAAGTCGGGTCAGGTGTTTCCGTCGGCTTCGGCTGCTCCGGTGTCGAGTCGGGATTTCCCGGCTGGTCAGGGTCTGTCGGCTGCTCCGGCTCCGAAGTTTTCACCGGCTCCGGCGTCTTCTCTCCGTCGTTATTTCCACTGTTATCACTTCCGTCTCCCGTACCATCTCCTGTATCAGTACCATCAGGGGTATCCTCGTCTGGCGTCCTTGGCGTTATTCCGGCCAGCAGCCGGAACTCCGCCGCCGCCTTCTTTTCCGGGTCGGCAATCTTATCCTCGCCTATCTTTTCGTAGCTTTCCTCCGTCTGCTCCGTTCCCTCGATAATTGTTTTGGTGGATTCCACCCACTCCACGGTATCTTTATTTGCGGACTCCTCCACTGTCTGATTTACCTTGGTATCCTCCGCCGCCGCATTTACCTGGGACTCCGTCTTTACCTCGTCAGAAACGTCCACCTTTTTATACTCAATGGTATCCCTCACCGTAATTGCAATGGTTTCGCCGGAAATGCCGTACTCATCGTCCGACGCCGGCGACGTGATTTTCACCTTATATTTGCCGGGTGCGATATCCTTTTCATAAATAATGCCGTCCTTGTCTTCGTCCTTTTTGGAATAAGTATCGCCCGACGGCTTTTCGATTTCCACCTCAAAAGCAATTCCCGACACAAGCTTGCCGGATTTCTTCTCAACGAACTTAATCTTCAAATCCTTTTGAATGGAGGTCAGATTAAGAAGGACTTCTTTCTTTCCGTTCGCCTCATCTTCCTCCGATTCCCCATCTTCACCGTCTTCTTCCTCAATGTCCGCTGCCGCCATTTTGGACGCCTGCGCGTCTGCAATCGCCATAAGGCCGCTTTGCCCGATAATACTGATGGATTCCATTCCCTCTCCCACCTCGGCAAATGCCTCTATCTGCGCCTTATTGCTTCTGGCGCCCATATACAGCGTACCTGTCACTATCGCCAGCACAAGCACCGCCACGCCGGTAAGCGCCACTACATAGTCAACTGTGGATAAATTGGTGATTTTATAGAGGACTCTTTTTATGCCGGATTCAGGAACATCTTCATCATCCTCATCATAATCTTCATCTTCATAATAATCATCCTCATAATACTCATCATCCTCGTAATACTCATCATCCTCGGCGTATTCGTCGTCCTCGTATTCCTCATCTTCCTCGGCGTACTCCTCGTCTTCGTAATACTCATCTTCCTCGGCGTATTCGTCGTCCTCGTATTCCTCATCTTCCTCGGCGTACTCCTCGTCCTCGTATTCCTCATCTTCCTCGGCGTACTCCTCGTCCTCGTACTCCTCATCTTCCTCAGCGTACTCGTCGTCTTCATATTCTTCGTCTTCGTCAAAATCTATCCATTCCAGTTCTTCCACATCATTTTTATGCCTGTTTTTTTTACCGCCTTTCAGTTTCTGCAGCAATTTACCCATTTATGTAAGTCCTCCTGACTGCTTTTCCGTCCGTTTCCGTATTTTCCTTGTTTCGCTCTTATAAGCGTTATACACAGTATAACATTTTCTTCCCCATAAGTACAAATATTTTGTGTTTTACACCCCGCAAATCATAATAATTCAGCCAGACTATTTGCAAAAATCGTTCTATATATGTTTATTATGCCGTTTTATGGCAAAATATATCGATTTATGTCGCTATAGTACGGCAAGTATTACCATATAAGTCATTGACTTTTTTCGCAAAAACGCTAAACTTAAAGACAGATTTACAACTATCGTTTTGTCGCAGAAAAGGGGAATTTTATTATGATGTACATGCATTACTGTAAACGATGTCACCGCGTTTTTATGCTGAACGGCCATAAAATGATATGTCCGAAATGTACCGAGCCTCTGACAGAACTCCAGATTTCCTATCTGGACTATGTTGAGATGGATATGGGCGAACGTGAAGCCTTTAAAAACGCCTGCTCCGATGAAAACCAGCTTTGCAAACTGAAGACTACATATCGAATGTATAAATACAGCAAATGGTATAAAACACTTCAGGCTCAAAACAAGGACAATCTGCCGATTACCACCCTGCTGGCGGCCATTACCTTAGACCAGGAAAAAAGCCGCGCCATGCAGTAGAAGCTTCAACAAACAAAGGAATATATTCACAGCCACAGAGCCGGGATTTCCCGGCTCTGATGTGTTGCTGATATCGTTCTGTTCCGAGTGCTGCAACGGAATTTATCCTCACGATAATGCCGCTAATATTTCTTTGCTTGTCAATGCATAATTTTCATGTTTTCTGGCATATTCTTTTTCATCAAAATCGCTTATTTCCATATCACCATTAACCAAATGTCCGAAGCAGCAACAAGATATAAAATCATCGCCTATTAATGCTGACTTACACAACTCATCTACTATTAAATAGTAGTAAAACTCCTTAAAAAGCCTTCCCGAAATGATGACATTTTCAGCCTTACATAAATATCCTTCTATGGCATAACCGGATACTGACCTGAATGTCTCCTTTGGTATGTCATTTCTTATTTTACTCTTAAAGTTATTTCTATCGTTCTTATTCAGGCTTTTATCTGTTAATAAACCTAAGGGAATAACTGTTTTCATCGCTCCGGTATCAAACAGCATAATGATGTTATCCTTATTATTACTGATATTTGATACACTTAGTATATATGCCTTGCCTGTGTATTTTGCTACCATATTGAATTTAACCCCACCGAACTTAAATGTCTTAGTCTCCTATACCCCTTAGCGTAGTTTGTTTTTAATATGCCATTTAATGTTTCATTAAACTCCTGCTTTGTGGCAAATGCTATTACTTGCACGATATCGCTATAATTCTGGCTGTTATCTATTATAATACTATCGCAATCCAAATGCTCGCTCACAAATTTTGAATAATCAATGGTGTAGGGTTCTTCATAAAATGCAATACCATCCTTAACTGTATATTTCGGCTCTTTCATCATAGAATTACTCCTTTCCCAATGTCTATCACTTAATATTATATCAGATTTCAAATTTTCTTTATATGATAAATTTTATCAAACATACCCGCAGCAAAGCCGCTCCCCTACCTGTAATACACAAATATCCCAAGCAAAATAACCGCCATCCCCAAAAGCTTCCTCTTTGTGATTTTTTCCTTAAAGAAAAAGTAACTGAGCAGCATCACCACCACGTACCCAAGGGACTCCACCACCGGAACATTGGAAAAATCCATCCCTCTGTACGCGAAAACCGTAAGGAACATGGACAAAAACATCATGCCGTACCCGCAGATAACATAAAAATTCAAATATTCCCGTATAGGCGAGGCATAGGTCTTTTCAGCGCTTTTCTTCAAAAGAATCTGCGCAAAAGAAGCGATAATCACCGATACAATCAGAATCAGCAGATAAAAATTCATGACTTTTCCTCCTCGCTGTTTAAAATAAAAATCCCTGCCATAACCAGCAGAATCCCCGCCGTTTTAAAGAGGGTTATCTTTTCATGGAAAATGAAAATCCCCCATACCAGCGCCCAAAGCAAAGTAACGGCTTTATTGGCGTAGGCAACGGACAGCTCAAATTTTTTTATCACCTGCTGCCACAAAAGGGCGTATATCCCCAAAATCACAACGTCAAGCCCGTAAAAAAGAATAAACGGCAGGCTGAAAAGCTCCTCGTTTGAAGCAAATTTTGCAACCACACTGGAACCGCTGTAAATCAAAAACACTGCCTGCAGCATAAGAATGTCTTTCCATCGAAATGTTTTTTTCATATTGTTTCTCCCTCTTTCACCGTTAACGCCTCCCGCAGCACCTCAACTTTGCAGGTGTGAACTTTCGTTTCCCTGTCATAGGCGATGCCGACGCCAAGGATGCGCCCGGTATACTCAGGCCTTTCTCCCAGTTTCCCTTCAAATTTTAATGCATATTTTCTGTCTTTAATCTGGCGGATTGCATCTTCAGCGGTATGGTCAACCTTTAATTCCAGAATAAGGGCGTCAGCCTTCTTCTCTGTCCTCGGATAGAAAATAAAATCCACATACCCTGTTCCCGCTTTATCCTCGCGCTCCATCCGGTAAAAATCCCTCGCAGAAAGGTATACCAAATTCACCACTGCTGTCAAATCTGTCTCATCATTGTAACGAAGTAAGGGCGTTTCCGTATTGTGGGCAAAGGCAAGTATCTTTGCCATTACAGCCGTATTTCCTGCAAGAGTTGCCTGCAACATTTTTTCCGATTCCTTTGCAAGCCGGTAAATATAGCCCAGGGTCGGCTCCTTTGAAAGCATATCTGTGAACTTTTCCATTAATTCCCGATTGGGAATCCTCACATGTCCGTCCTCATAGCTTAAAAAACCGTAAACCACCATTGCGGAAAATATCTCATCTCTTGTCGTCAGGTTCATCGATGTGGCTGCATATTCCCGCACCTTTGCCGCAACAGGAGTCCCCGATACCATTCGGGCAATGTCCTCCCGGACTGCCTCCGTATTATGATTAATATAATAATAAATTTCATCATACGGCCCGGCGCTTGTCCAGTAATTCCCCAGATTATTATTCGTCAGCGCCGCTACCACCGAACGGGGATTATAAACGCGCTCTCCATGCTTTATATGATATCCATCATACCATTCCCTGATTTCCTCCCGTGTCAGATGCGGCTCTTCCACACTCTTTAAATATTTTTCAAAAAGAGTATCCACCTCTGTTTCCGTAAAGCCGAAAAATTCTCCAAACCTTTTTTCCGTCACCATGGTATACTCATAAAACATATTTAATTCGGAACCGCTTGAATACTTGGATATCGGCAAAATCCCCGTCATATAAACCAGTTCAACATAAGGCTGCCCTTTAAGCAGGTTGCTCAGAAAGCGCAGATAATTTACCTTATCCTCCATGGTGATAAAACTTTGATGGAAAATATAATCCCACTCGTCAAACACAAAAACAAATCTCACATCCTCTGTTTCAAACTCGAGAATGCCGTTTAAAATATCCCATATTGCGTCGTTTTCATCAATCAGAATATCCGGGTAAGCCGTTTTCAAATCCTCTGCCATACGCTGACAAATCCGGTCAATATATTGCCGGTAAGAATTACAGTTCTGCGGCATTTCATTAAAAGCAATATAAATCACATTATGTTTGTTAAGATGCTTCTCATACCAACTGCGGCTGCTTACGGAAAGTCTGTCAAAAACAGCCCTGCTGTCCCGACCTTTTCCAAAATAAGAAGCAATCATGCTTGCCATAACGGATTTCCCAAAACGCCGGGGGCGGGCAATACAGATATATTTATTCCCTTCTTTTTCTTCCACAAGCGATACCATATCGTCAAGAATATCTGTTTTATCTACAAAATAGGCGGCTTTCGACTCATCCTGATAAAGCAGCGATGCTTTTTTACTATTTAAATAAAATCCCATTATATCCTCTGCCCCTTCCTGCAGCTTCCCGGAAAATGCCTTTACATTCTTTTACTGCCTGCCGCAGCCTGATGCAACTAATATACCATATTTACCCGTTTTTTCATACTTTTATTTTAAAAACGAGGGGTCGGCTTCCCTCGCTCTTTCACTTTCCTCTCCCCGCCTTCCTAATCCCGGCCGCAAGCATCCCGATAAACACCGCCGCATCCGCAAACAGGACAATTACGATATTTTTTACCGCTCCAAAAACAAAGAGTATGGTAAACGCCTCCGCCGACAATATGACAAAGCACAGAAAATTGGTCAGGTATTCGGCGATAAGCCCCCTGTATGGGCTGCTGATATTTAATTTTGTATAAATGAACGTCCGCAGAAAGACACGCACAATTACACAGGCAATGGGATAAGCAAAAATCACGTTCCTGTCTGCAAAGGAAACCGCCTCGCCGCCGCTCCACTGAACCGGAATCTCCGGCGGCAGCTTCCCATAGGCTAAAATTCCGGTTATCAGACTGAGCGCGGTAATTACCGCCCATGTGGCGAGGCTGCTCCAGATATGCACAAAGCCTGCCGAATCCAGCCGGAATACAGGCTCGTTATCCTTCCAGTAATCCTGCAAATCCCCCACATACCTCTCCACCTGCAGTTTTTCAAAGCTGATGTTTTCCGTTTTCCGCATCTTCTCACAGACCGTCCTTGCCCTGCCAAAAGCCTTAATCTCCCTGTCAAGCTTTTCACTTTGTTCCTCCAAAGCCTTATATAAGGAAATTTCTCCTGACATGATATCGCGGATACTCTCCACGGAAATACCAAGCGTCCTTAAACAGGCAATTTTTTTAATATTTTCAATATCATCTTCCGAATAGTCTCTGTAACCGTTCCCCTCCGTCCGGGCCGGTGCAATCAATCCTTCCTTTTCATAAAATCGAATATTTGACCGGGACAGCCCCGTGAACTTTTCAGCTTCCTTTATTGTCATAACAGTCTCCCTTCCGGTGCATTTTATATAAGCATAAGGTATAAATAAGGTTTACAGTCAAGAGAAAAACTTAAAATTTTATGAATAAGTAGATTTTTTATCCAAACAATAGTAGAATAACAAATAATTTGATGTATTTTTACTACGGATAAAATGAAAAAGGAGAACTATATGGACGACAATAAAAAATTTAAAATGCCTTCTATGAGGGTCAATCTGCATATAATACTTCTGGTAGTCATTCTGCTGATTGCCGTCGTAGCCGTATACAGATTATACAGATGGAATCAGGGGACTGACCTGGATATGGATGTGAGCGACGTGGACCCGTCGGAATTTGATATTGAAACCCTTGACATGATTATCCCTATGGACGCTTCGCTTTTAGAGGGAAGGGAAGACGACGGGGTAACCACAATTTTATGTCTGGGAAACAATCCCTTCACAGACGACCGCGACACCACGGGGCTGGCCGCGCAAATCGCCTCCAAAACCGGCGCGGTTGTTTACGACTGCGCTTTTCCCAATTCCTCCGCCGCCTGTAAGTATCCCATGTACAACCCGGAATACACGAAAGACCATTTTAATTTCTTTTATGTGGTGGAATGCTTCCGCAACAATGAGTTCAGGGCCATAGCCTCCATTGCCGGCGACGAGCCGGACCCCAGGTATACGGAAGCCGTGGAGGTCATGAAAACCGTGGACATGGATAAGGTGGATATTATCATTGTCATGTACGACAGTACCGACTACAACATGGGCACGCCCTCCGACAACCCGAAAAACCCCAACGACGTTACCGCTTTTACCGGCGGCATCCGCACCACCCTCCAGAACATCCAGAGTACCTGGCCGCATATCAGGATACTGGTAATGTCCCCCACCTATGCCCAGTTTCAGGACGAGGACGGCAAGCTCTACAACGGCACGATGAAGGATATCGGAAACGGCACCTTAAACCACTATCTGGTGAAGGAATCCGATGCCGTTTTGGACTGCGGCGTTTCTTTCATTGACAATTATTACGGCACCATCAACGAAGATAACTACGAGCAGTACATGTCCGACTATATGCATTACAATGAAGCCGGGCGCGAACTTCTGGCGCAGAGAGTGGCGGATATCATCAACAATCAGCTTGGAACGGTGAATTCCACCAAAACGGAATAAATCCGGCCTTTAACCGGACATTCAAAGAGGAGCTGCCTTTCAACAACAAAGCGGCTCCTCTTTTTGTTACAATAAGCCGGTTTTCTCAGCGTGTCGGTGTTTGTTTCTTACTTCCCCTCCAGAAGTCCCTCATAATCAAAACCTTCCGCAATCTCCTTCATATGCGACAGATACTCGTCTATCCCCTTCCCCGGCTGCCCCTCCTTTGCCACAAGGCGGCTTTTATCCGCAAAGCACTCCGCCATGTAGCGGTTGAATTTCGGATGATAGTGGCTGTAATCCGCATAGTTGTCCAGATTGCAGACGACCTCCTCCATATCCGGGAAAAAATAAACCTCCACATTATCATAGGCATTCAGCCTGTCGGCAAGATAGCGGTACTCCTCAATGGTCGCCTGAAGATGGTTCTCCCTCAGCACATCGTTCCAGAACAGAATGCTGTAGGGCGGGAAAAAGATGACGAACTCCGTATCAGGATTCTCCTCGATAAAAGGGCAGATGTTCACGTCGAGGTTTTTTGCCGCCGCCTCCAGGTAAGCCTCCGGCAGCGCCTCCTCCTTTACCTGCTCCGGGGAGGTATAACCGTGCAGCACCCACTCTTTGCTGTAATACTCCTCCGTCCACCAGCTTGCGTACACGTTTGACAAATCCGTGGGCTCCGGGTCGGCTATGGGACGCAGAATGTAATTCAAAATCACGTCTTTGTTTAAAATATACTCGATATCATTAATCAAATTGTCGTCGTACAGGTATTCCGGTATCGGATACTTGGTTTCCTCCACGCCGCCGGTGTAGGTCAGCACGTCCACCCCCAGAAACACCTTTTTAATTCTTTTCTCGCCTTTATTATTATGGCTCTTAAAAATAATCTCCATAATATTGGCCTGGTCCTTCGGATAGGCCGAGCTGTAGCTTAACTTAATTGTATTTAAATCCATCAGTTCCTTAAACCATGTGGTCTGAAAATTCACCGTCATGGAGGAGCCTAAAATCACGCTGTCATATTCCATATGGGCCGCCATTCCCGGATTCTGGGAAAGCTGGTTATCCACCAGATAGGGGAAGCCCTTAAGGGGCGCGTGATAGTGGAAAAAAGGGTCCACATACACCACAAGGGCGACGATTAAGGCCACGGCGGCAGCGGCAAAGACGCCAAACCAGATGAACGCCCGCTTAAAGGGATTTTTATTCTGTTGCTTTTGCTTCACATTCTTTTCCTTCATGTTTCCTTTTATACTTCCTGCCACGATATTTAAGCCTGTAAAAGCTTAAAAATTCACATACAAAAACGTGCTCACGCCTGAAAACGAAATTACGCTCCAGACAAACAAAACCGCCATGATAAATGACGACACCACGCCGGGCTTTACCTCCCTTGCAGCGCGGACGGCGGTTTTGGCAAAAAACACCAGCAAAAGAACCGCTGTCAGGAACAATACCATCAATATGTAATGGGCATACTGCCAGCTGTCTATCCGCAGCACCTTAATTACATACCAGAATTCATCCAGATTAAAGCATCCCGCCAGCTCCCAGTTGATTCTCCCAAAGGAAAAACCGGCTATGTTTTTTATAAGAGCAACCGCTTCCTTCACAGACGGCGCCCGGAAAAAAATCCACGCAATATTTACATACAGAAACGTCGCAAGTACGCAGAGAGCATGGGCGAGCCAGCCTCTTACCCCTCTCCGTCCTGTGCAGGCGTCCGGCGTATCGTCCCCTGCTGTCCCTGCTTCCGCAGAAGATACGTTACTTTTCCGGCCATCCCCCGTTTCCCGTCCGGCCTCCCTCCGTACTTCATTTCTGGCAGCGTGCCCGGCATTCTGCCCGACATCCCGTCGTGCCCTTGTAAGCACAAAAAGCACTCCGTGCATCATGCCCCAGACAATAAACTGCCACCCGGCGCCATGCCAGACGCCGCTTAAGAAGAATACAATCAGGCAGTTGAAATAGGTACGCATCCTTCCCTTTCTGTTTCCTCCAAGGGGAATGTACAGATATCTTGTAAAAAATCCTGTCAGCGTTATGTGCCATCTTTTCCAGAATTCCAGAATATTGGACGCTTTATAGGGAGAATCAAAGTTAAGAGGAAGTTCATAGCCCATCATTCCCGCAATTCCCATAGCCATATCGCAGTACCCGCTGAAATCGAAGTAAAGCTGCAGGGTATAGGAGAGCATCACAATAAGCGCGTCCCCGGAATTTAACGCCGCCAGATTCCCGTAACCGAAATCAACCGCCTTACCGAGCGTATCCGCAAGAAGCGCCTTCTTCGATAACCCCAGAATAAATAAAAAAAGATTTCTGTAAATTCCTTCCCAGTCGGCGCTCCTTTTTTTTCCGTCAGCCTGACTGAAAAACTCTCCCGGCAGAGCAATAGGCCCCTGCATCATTTTGGGGAAAAAGCTTACATACACCCCATAGGAAAGGACTCCCATCCCTCCCAGATTCCTTCGGTAGCATTCCATCAGGCAGGCTATCTGGGTGAAAGTAAAAAAGCTGATTCCAAGAGGGACAAAGCCGCCTGTGTCCCTGTACTTAAAAAAGCAAAGGAGCGCCAGGTTAAAAGCAATACCGGCGGCCAGCAAGCCCTTCCGGCGAACGTCTGTTTTCTTTCCCCGGTCCGGGCCGGACTCTGACTGCGGCCACCCCGAACCTGCTTTTGGATTCCCTGCCTGTCCCGCCGGATTCCGCATCTGTGTATCTCCGCCGCAGCCCATATTCTGCATCTGCCACCCAAGGCCGTAATTCACCGCCATGCTTCCCACCAGAACCGGCAGATATTCCGGGCAGCGCCAGCCATAAAAAATCAGGGATACTGCAAGCAAATATCCCTTTTCCAGACTTCCTTCTGCGAACCTGAATTTCTTTTTTCCGGTCTCAAATTCCGCCGGAGACCTTTTCCCTTCCAGCCTCCGGCACAGAAAAAGCCCGGCCAGAACCAAAGGAAAAAACGCAAATATAAATCCATAAGAATTAAACAGCATGATTTCTTATCCTCAAAACACGGCCGTCACCGCCACGGCTCTTAATTCCGCATTTCCGGCTTATTCCCTGCCGGCCGCAGACTCATTCGTTGTAATAATCCTTCCATCCGCTTACCGTTTCCACCGTCACGGGGTCCACATAAACCCGGTAGCCGTCAATCTCCTTAAGCAGCGTAAGACCGGCCTCCGCCGGGTCCATATCCGTCTGCCGCCCTGCTGCCAGGACAATATACTGGCAGTATTCCGCCCGTGAGGCTTCGAGGAGGGCTTCCATTTCCACTGTTTCCGGGACCTCCATGGCCTCATAAACCGCGTTATAATAGCTCCACCCCAGCATTTCCCGCCCGAAAGGCATGTTGATGGCGGCGTCATACTGGCGCACAAAATGTATCAGCTCAGAGGGCATGGCCGCCGTAACCCGGACGTCCGAGTCGCCGGGCCCGATTAAATCGCAGATTTCAATTACCGTATCCGGTATATGGTAAAGATTTTCCGCCTTTGTAATATACTGGCTCTTGTAAACCAGACTGCCAAGCACGACAATTAACGCGCCGGAGAGTATAAGCCCCGGTATTCTGTATCTGGCAAACAACCGGCAGGCTCCATAGCAGAAAATAATTCCCATAGGAATCGTCCACAGGACCCGGTAATAAATTTCCCCGTCCAGAAGCGCCACAAACGCTTTCCTGCTCAAAGGGAACAAAAACAAAACCGTCACGATTACCGGCGCATAAACCAGCACAATCCGCAAGGCCTTGTTTTTCTCCGTCGCCAGAAGATATATCCATGCCAGCAAAGACAGGAGCAGCAGATATTTAAGCCCCGTATATAGTTTGAAAATCACCAGACTTTCCATAAAAATTCCAAACATAACTCTCTCTATTCCTTCTGCTAATTTGTAAACATCCCCCCCGCGCAGCCCCCACAATACTCCCTGCATGCCATAGGCTCCGCCAGAACGTCAGAAAACCGCGCCGCAAAGGTTACAGCGCAAGCAGTCCGTGGGTAACCGCCGCGTAAAGTACCACATAAACTCCTCCGGGTATACACGCCAGCCCCGCTTTCACCAGTACGCTGAATTTCTTTTCTTTTAAGGCAAACAAAAGCCCGAATCCTGCCGTCATCAGGCAGCTGAGCAAAATCGCCAGAGAGCTGCTGGCGCCTCCCGCCAGATTAAGGAGCGCAAGCAAAATCCAGAGCCCCCTCTGTCCCTCCGGCTCCTTCGACACTTCTTCCCTGTAGCCCGCAATGCTTTTGCCGCTTTCCACAATTTTCCATCCCTCTTTGAGCAGCTGTACCTGCGTGCCCTCGCTCTTTTGCCCGAACAGGCTAAGGAACAGCCACAGCACCGCCGGTATGACAAAATTCCCCGCAAAGGACTTCCCCTGCCAGGTCCTTGTCAGAAAAAAGGTCTCCGGCGTGTAGATGGAAACAGCCCCGAACATCTGCCAAAGCGCCATCAGCACCATGAACATGGGAAGAAGCTCCTTTTTCTTTCTGAAAAGGATTCTTCCCGTCTGGTAATACAAAACGTAGGTGACGGGAATCAGCACAAGGGGAACCACACTGTGCGCCATGATAGTTGCATGTACGCCGCTCATACTGCCCACATAAGCCTCCCACACGGAAAAAAGCGCCAGGGCATGACGCACGTCAAGGGGCGAGCTGCGCCCCGTATAGGGATTGATTCGATAAAGGGTGTCCATCTGCTGGGCAATCACCGCCTGCACCCCGTAATAGGCGTCGTCCCCGTCAAAGGACGCTCTGGTAAAAGACATATAAAGCTGGAAGCCGACCACGCCAAGGAACAGCACCAGCATAATTTTCCCCTCCAGAGAGTACTCCTTAAGCCGGGAAAATCCCCGGAAATTCAGTTCGTACCCCTTTTTCCCTTTTAAATAAGTCACCCAGATTCCCGAAAGGGCGCACAGCACCAGCGCCGGCGTATAACATTTGATGAAGGTGGAAAATCCGTTATACACTACAAAGAGCACCACCGGGATTCCCACAAGCTCCAGAATAAAAAACTGTAAAATGTAACCGGCAATCAGCGCCACCCCCGGCGTTCTCTGGCTCTTTTTTAAAAGCGGCAGGAAAAGAAGCCCCATACAAAACGGTACTGCCAGAAGCCACAATATGAAACTGAATATCCTGTATACAATCATCTTAATTCTTTCCCTTTCCGAATATATCACGCGCCACTTTCACCAGGGACGGCCGCCCGAAGTATTGCCCGTCCGCCTCCTCCTACATCTTTTTGAAAAGATAATAGGTAAACGCAAGCTCGCCCTGATACCATGGCTCCTGGGCCACAAGCTCGTACTTTTCCCAAATCACATCGGGGTAATCGTCCCTTGCAATCACAAAATCCGTCCGCCCTTCCCTGATGTAACGCTCCTGCTCCTTTAACACGTCGTCAATGGCAAGGGTCTGGGTCTGGAACCACCGGCAGGTGGGCACAATATCGCACACCGTATAAAGCCCGGCGTCCAGACACCCGATATTAAGCAGCGTGGGGTTTTCCTCCTGCTCCACAATTTCCCTGAATTTATATAAAAATATGTCTTCCTTTTTCTCGCTCATGTGGGGAATGTTCATGGAGCCTGTCCAGATAATGCCCGCGCCGGCTGCAAGCGCAAGCGCCGCCGCTGCAAAAGTCCGCATCCTTTTTCGAAAACACGCTTTTCCCCCGGACGTTTCTTCTCCTGGGGCTGCCTCCCCGGAATGCCGTTTTGCAGCGTCCGCTCCTGTAAAGAGTTTTCCCCCAAAAAACTCCGCCATACGTCCCGCAAGCACAAAACCGAACACCGTAAACACCGCCAAAGGCAGCGCATAATAAGGGAGGGACGAGCCTCCCACGTAAATACCCAAAAACAGGAAAAAGCAAAGCGCCGCCAGATTAAAGCGTTCCAGCCGCCTTTTCTTTCCTGTACAGATAAACCAGAGCACCCCCGGTATCAGAAACGCAAAATAAATCAGGTTGTCCCTGATAACCCAGTAAAGCAGCTTGCTTAACGTATAAATCCTCTCATACAGCCCGGGCCCCTCCCCGTTTAAATCGCTGTAAATAAACACATTGATATAGACATAGCCCCAATACCACTCATACAGCCCGTGATTCCACCCGAAATAAACAAGCCACGGCACAAAAGGAACCGCCATTCCTCCAAGGAAAACCAGGCAGCCCTTTACCGCGCCGAAAAAATCCTTCCTCGCCAGAAAGGAAAAGGCCATGCACATCATCCACGCAAAGAAAAAGCCAAGCACCGTAAATTTGATATTGGCGACCATACCCGCCAAAAGCCCTCCGGCAAACAGAACCTTAAACCTCACCGCCTTGCCCGGATAGCCGTTTTTGAAATATTCTATGGAAAGATACAGTCCCCATACCAGAAAAGGGAAACAGATTTCCTCCGCGCTGCCTCCCCAGTAAAAGCTTTTGGAGCTGACAATCACGGCAAGGGCTGCCGGACTTAAGAAAAGCGCCGTATTCCTTTTCAGATAAAGCCGCATGATATAATAAATCCCCAGCAAATCCAGAAACGCCCATATTCCCTCGAGAATATACACTCCGGCAAAGGTGGTGTGGGAAACAAGATACGCCAGACCGTACAGAAAATAAAGATACGGCCCTTTCTGGTCAAACACGTCCCTGTAGGGCATTTTCCCGTTGAAAAGCGCCTTCCCCATGGAAAAATAGCTGTTGGCGTCATTCCAGTCGTTACAGGGATACAAAAAGGATGAGCGGGTGGCGAAAAGCATAAGAAGAAAGCCTGCCAGCAAAAGATAAAAGGCCGCCTGTATTTCTTTCTTTTTCATCCGTTATCCCCCGTTTCCATAGCTTTTACTTCTTTATTTTACACTAATTTTAATGTATATACCATATTTTCTTTTATTTTCCGTTTTATATCAGCATATAAAATATTTCTGTATCATTTTTACATAACGATTGACAAAACAAATCTGTTCCATATATAATAGCATAACATAATAAAAAACCGAAAGGAGAACCTATGCATTTCAAAAAAATATTTATTACCGGCGCAGCAATGACGTTGCTTGTCTGTTCATCGATGAACGTCTCCGCTGCAGAAACAGTATCCGCCGATTACATCAAATCCTTAAAAGAAAGCGGAAAGGAAAGCCTCATTATCGACGTAGATGCCTACAAGGCATCCTACAAGGATTTGGCGGAAGCCTTTGGGGACAATACGGATGCTTACATTGCACATTATCTGAATACGGGAATCTACGAAGGCAGAACAAAGGGAGTTCTTTTTGACCCGTTGGCATATGCAAATGCCTACAGCGACGTCAGGGAATCCTTTGGCGATGATATTTCTGCAATTGTCGAGCATTATGTGAACTTTGGAGTTACAGAAAACCGTACAATAGGAACGGCAAACGGCTTCGCAGATATTTCCTCCGCAGCTCAAAACGGCAGCTACCGGATACCTGCCAGAAGGGCAAATACCGTGACACCCGTTTCCGGCGTCAATACATCGGCTGACAGCTATGAAGCGAACGCCACAGCGGCAGACACCGGCAATACCGTCTCTGCTTTTGCCGGTTCCAATGACAGCGCTGCCGGAAATGATTATGTAAGCCCTTCCGCAGACAGCAATAATCAGAGCGGTCCGGCACCGGCTCCCGCAGCAGATACCGGCAGTAATGCTTCTTCTGCAAGCGACAGTACAAATTATCATCATACCACTTCCATCTACACAGATGACGAGTCAACTCTGCTTCGGGTTGAGTATTATGATGATAATAATCACCTGTTTGAATATTCAAGCGTTTCCGATTATGATAAGAATACAAATTCTTATACGGAAACCGTATATCAATGGGACGAAGAAAATAAAGTCAGCGTTCCCACACGTACGGATACCTATGTCAATGGCGAACTTACTTCCTCTGAAAATCATTAAATCATTTTCGTATTTATAAAATACTTCTTTCCGGTAAGATAATTCCTGCCGGAAAGAAGTATTTTCTTTTATTTTTTTATTTTTCCCATAAGTGGACACAATTTTTAATGTATGCTACAATAGTGAATTATCAGTATTCTCACACACGAAAGGTAGATATGACGGCATGAAAAAAGCACTTGTCATAGGCGCAGGTCCCGCGGGTCTTACCGCCGCTTACGAGCTCTTAACGAAATCAAAGGACATTGAGGTCACCGTATTTGAAGAAAGCGAATGTTTCGGCGGTATTTCCAAAACCGTAAATTATAAAGGAAACCGTATGGATATGGGCGGACACCGCTTCTTTTCCAAAATACCCGAGGTCAACGCATGGTGGGACAAAATGCTTCCCATGCAGGGGGCTCCTACCTATGACGATATCATTTTAAACCGTCCCATGCCCCTTTCAAAAGGAGGACCCGACCCGGAAAAGGAAGACCGGGTTATGCTTACAAGACACCGGGTATCCCGTATTTACTTTGACTCCAAGTTTTACGATTATCCGATTTCCTTAAAACTCGAGACTTTTAAAAATTTCGGCTTTGTCACCACCATGCAGGTAGGCTTCAGTTATCTTGCCGCCCTGCTCCATAAACGTCCGGTGGACAGCCTTGAGAATTTTTATATCAACCGCTTCGGGCGCAAGCTCTACTCCATGTTTTTTGAGTACTATACGGAAAACCTGTGGGGACGCCACCCAAGGGAAATCGACCCATCCTGGGGAGCGCAGCGCACCAAGGGAATGTCCATTATGGCCATTCTTAAGGATGTGATTGAGAAAAAGCTGAAAAAGAAAAACCGCAAGGTGGAAACCTCCCTGATTGAAGAATTCAAATATCCCAAGCTTGGTCCCGGCCAGCTCTGGGACGTGACTGCCGGCGAGGTGGAAAAGCTTGGCGGCACCATCATCAAAAACGCCAGGGTAACGAAATTCCACAGAGACGAAAACAATGTCCTCACCTCCCTGACCTACGAGAAGGACGGACAGGAATTTACCGTGGAGGGCGATTACTTCATTTCCTCCATGCCTGTAAAGGATTTGGTGGCCGGTATGAACGACGTTCCCCCGGAGCCTGCCAGAATTGCCGCCGGGCTTCCCTACCGGGATTACATGACTCTGGGCGTTCTCGTTCCGAAAATCAACCTTGAAAACAAGACGGATATGAAGACCGTCGGCAACATTGTTCCCGACTGCTGGGTATATGTTCAGGACCGCAAGGTAAAGCTGGGACGTTTCCAGATTTACAACAACTGGTCCCCTTATATGATTAAGGATTTGGAAAACACCGTCTGGATTGGACTGGAATATTTCGTCAACGAAGGGGACGAGTTCTGGAACATGACGGAAGATGAATTTTCCAGAATCGGTGTGGAGGAAATGATAAAGCTGGGTCTCATCGACAGCCCCGACGTTGTGCTTGACACCCATATGGAAAAGGTAAAAAAGGCATATCCGGCTTACTTTGACACCTACGATGAAATTGACAAACTGGTTTCCTGGTTAAGCTCCATTGAAAATCTCTACTGCGTGGGACGCAACGGCCAGCACCGTTACAATAATATCGACCATTCCATGGTGACTTCCTTTGAAACCGTCAAGAATATTTTATCCGGCAAAAAGGACAAGTCCAATATCTGGAACGTCAACACAGAGCAGGAATATCATGAAGAAACCGCGAAAAACGAAGCGGAAATTGACTGAGCATCTTATTGTAAAAAAGGCTGCTGCAAAAACGGATAAGTCTGCCGGAGCAGCAGCCCTTTAACGGCAGCGGACAGCCCGCAAAGCGCGCTGCCCGTTGCTTTACTGAATCTCTTTTAATTTTGCTCTGAGCTCCTCCCCGCTCATCACTCCCTGTATAAACTCGTATTCTCCGGCATTTAAAGCGGCGCACTCCTCACCTGTGGCCTCTGTGCCGTTAATATAGCTTGTGGAATAAAAGCCCATAGAGCCCTCTTCTTCCTCATCCGGTTTTCCGTTTCCGTTGATGTTGTCAAAGTTATAGGTGACAATTTCCGCCACAGTATCAATTGTGTGCTGACTGCCGACCTTCATATAGGTGGTATAAAGAATTGCTCCGGCATAGTCCGTGTTGTAATTCCTGAGACTGTTCTTCCCCGGACAATATTCATACCCGGCGTTTCCCATAGCGCCGTACCCCCAGTGGTCCATCAGCGTATACGTGTTTCCGGCATCCCATGTATAAAGGCTTACATAATAGCCATTCCTTACTGCCGCCAGCTCCGGTACGCCGCTGCCGTCCACATCGATAAGATTGTAGGTCAAATCCGTCCCGTCCTCCGCCTCGCACTGAATGCTCAGCGCTTCATATGCCGCCTGATAACCAGAAAGTTCTCCCGCTTTTTTGCCGGAGGCGTTTTCATCACTCTGACCGGAAACACTGTTTTCTTCGGAAGCTTCATTTCCGTTACCTGCTTTTTCGTCGGCGCCATTTCCGTTATCCGTCCCGGAAGTCCCAGACATATCGCCGCCCTCCGGTATCGGTATCTCGGCCCCGTCGGCAGTATTTTCTCCCTCCCCGGTTTCCCCGGAATCGATTGCATATACCTTCGGTTCCTCGACTATAATATCCTCCTTTTTCCCGCAGGACATCATCATTCCTGCCATAAGCAAAAACACCGGAAAACATCCCTTTTTCATTGTAAAATCCTCCCCTTCCCAAGTCAGCAAATGTGCATGTAAGCATACCGGCCGGCTCGTTGCTTACAGAAATAATACCGCAGTCGTCAGGTAACTTTCCCTGCCTTTGCGGTATCATCACAATCTTTTTATTTTCTGAAAAGCGACTGCCTCGCGCCATGATTAGCCGCTTTATTCCGCAAAGTATCGTCCACCACGTCCATACGAAGCCCGGCATCTATAAAATCGCAGTACTTGCAGAAACCGTAGTCCCCCCGGCTGTTCCTGACCGCCTGACGCAGCTCCCGGTAAGACTTACTGTTCCATGCTTCCTTCAAAGGCGTAACATTCAAATCCGCCAGCGTGGAAGTTTCAAAATTATCGCAGCAGCAGATTCCCATTCTTCCGTCAGGGAAAATAAACATGTCCGTGTAAGGCATCAGACAGGTTTCCTTAATCACCTTCTGGGTATTCTGCTTATTCGGCGCGCTGCCCGCCCGGTTGGTCAGCACCGCGTCCATATAACGCATCTGGAATAAAAGCTCCACGTCTGCAAATTCATCCTGATGAGCCATGGCGTAATCATAAATCACCTTAACATTGTCGTGTAGCTTCATATCCCGGCAATAATTATTGATAATCAGCTGATTTACATAAGGGATGATTTCCTTCACCTTGTCCACGGTAAGGGTAAGCCCGTTGGTGGAAAGAAAAATAAAGCAGTCGGGAAGCTGCTCCCGGCAGTACTTGTGAAACTCCACAATCCGGGTATCCAGAAAAGGCTCGTTGTTCCCGTACAGGGTCAGATGCCCCTTGTACCCCCAGTCACGAAGCTGGTCAATGATGCTGTAAAACAGCTTTTCGTCCATCCGTTTATAGGGGCGCTTTTCCGCGTTCTTATTTGCCGTGCAGAAGGAGCAGGTGCTGTTGCACCGGTTAATCGTTTCCAGATTTACCACCAGAGGCATAGGCGGCTCTTTCTCATTAAAAAAATGCTCAATATACCGTTTTTGCAGTTTATTTCTGGAAAGAAATTGAAGCTTTAAATAGCTCTCGGAGGAAAGCTTTGGGAATCTTTTCTGCAGATTCCAGCCAAGGACGCCTCCAAAATTATGAAATTTAACTGACATTATTTTCTCCTTTATTGATACCGTCTGAATTGTTTGACTTAACCGTTACATCATAGCATTTTATGAGAGGGTAGTCAATCGTTCCTGAAACCGCAATTTTACAGATAATCCTGTGACGCTTTAATGTAATCACCCAATGTTGGCGGCAGTCTATGTCTTTTGATAACATCAGCGCAATATTTCTTATAAATCGATTTCAGGCCTTTACTGTTCGAGTTGTCATTCTGCCGGGCATAAAATACATATGCCTGAAGCAATATAATGTCAAAAGTGATTATCTCTACATCCTTAAGCTCTCTCAGCTCTCCCGCAACAATATCAACCATAATTTCTTTTGAGCAAAAATAATTCATATTATGATACGCCGCATACGCCAAACTATATACCTCGCCCCGGTCCTTTGAACTGCCGCGCCTATACTTTATCAGCTCATGGTTACAAATATTGTTAAATATAGTAGTATACTGAGGGTCTTTACCATACAAACCGCCCTCATTAACAATAGTTACATTTTTTCCTTTATAAGTATCTGTAAAAGCTCTGGCATCATTGTCAAGCTCTTTGTATACTTCCTCATGAATATAGATGTCTGTAAAGCTTTCGAATAATGGTCTGATATACAATTGAATCAAATTTTCGAATGAACAGTTCTTATCGGATAAACGTTCCGATATACCCACCATAAAAATATTGGCGTCAAATAAAACCGGTTTGTTCAGTAAATCATGTAAAGCGGTTTTCTTAAGTGGCGTTATCACAGGCAGTTACCTCCGCTTTGCATTTATAATTGAAAACAGTTCGTCGTCATCATCGTCATCATCAGCCTCTTTCTCCGCCGAAAAAAATTCATTAATGAGGCTCATATCCAGATTCAGCTTTGCAGCATCTTCCAGAATATTTTCTTTAGAGGCATTACCAGCAGAAAATGCTTTCTCCATATCCTGATATGTTGAACTATATACAAGGACATAATTGTTTTCCGTATTATACAGTTCATCTACACGTTTTCCGATTATCTTTATTTCCTGAAGCACTTTTCTGATAAATTCATAATTCTCTATATATTTATCAATACTGTTAATATATTGTTCTTCTGCAAGCCTGTAGATTACCGCCTTTAACGGCATCTGATATTTCACTGTCAGAAAAATAATCAGAGTTGCAAATTGATTAAAATCCATTCTTTTCATGTCGGCAATCATCATAACACGACAATAATCCTGTATCTCATGTAATAATGCTTCTTCAGGCAATAAGATTTCTGCCGCAAACCGGCAGGCTTTCTTTTCATTAACGTCCTTCAGCATACCAAAATCACAGATATATGGAGTTTCTTTAAATGCCTGATAGTCTTTAATATAATGATAGAATTCATGTGCTGCAGCAAATATCTGGTTGGCTAACGGCTTATTACTATTGAGGATAATATAAGCACGTTCCTTCCCTGTTGAAGGAATATACAGCATTCCGTCAATTCTATCAGAGTCAAATGACACCATTTCAAATCTGATGTTGTCGTTTTGTTTCAGAATCCAGCTAAACACTCCTGTTCCCATAGGTGCCTGTGCATAGTCCACCCTTTTTTCTCTGACAAGTTTTTTAATTTCAGCAATCTCATTTATTGATAAAGATGCCGTATTAAAGTCATATTTCTTTTGATAGTACTGCTCAAACAATTCATTATAATCAATTGACGACATAGCTGCCTCTCCTTGCCAGTAATTCATATTTCTCTTTAATTGCAATACGTTCAGCCATTTCCTCTATCTTTGTCTTATCAGAAGCATTTAAACTTCCCATCAGATATATCAAAGCATCCGTTGTCGAATCAACGAAATACTCATCTGTACTCTTACCTGTCAGACTGCAGATACGGCTAAGGATATCAATCGTAGGCATCTGTTTACCATTTTCCAATAATGATAATGTAGGACGCTTAATATCAAGTTTTTCTGCAAATGTAACCTGAGATTCTTTTCCCCGCAGAGTAATTAAATCTTCACAAAATTTCTTTACGTTGAACTCTTTCATGACAGTCCTCCTCGTTGCCAGCAAATGTGTTAACTATTTTAACACACACTCCTGTTCATTTCAACAATATTGTCAAATTTTCTAACGCCATTATATGTTTAGTATATCCTGTTTGACAGGAATCTTTGCAATTTTTTCGCTAAAATGCAAAGAGCAGCAAACCCCTCCCGGTAATTTACTGCTCTTTCATTTCTTTTCACGATATCTCTTCGGAACGCCCTTACCCTTTCACCGCTCCCAGCGCTATTCCTTTTACAAAAAATTTCTGCACATAAGGATAAATAATCAGTATCGGCAAAATACCGACTACAGCAATTGCCATCCTCACCGTAGACTTTGGTATTTCCACCGCTCCTGCGGCGGATGCCGACGCGGCGGAATTTGACGACAGAAATTCTATGTTTTTCAGCATATTATTTAATAGCTGCTGGATACTGTACAGCTTATTGTCCGTCACGTAATACAGGCCGTTGGTCCAGTCGTTCCAGTAGCCCACGCCGATAAACATTCCGATAACCACTGCGATGGGCTTTGACAGGGGCATAATAATCTGCGCAAAAATCTTGTACTCGTTTGCCCCGTCTATGTAAGCCGCCTCGGTCAGGGACGCCGGGACATTATTCTGGATATAGCTTCTTACCAGAATCACATTCATGGCTCCCATGAGGAGCGACGGTATAAGCAGCGCCCATATGGTATTTTTAATATGGAAATACCTTGTATACATGGTATAGGTAGGAACCAGTCCTCCGTTAAACAGCATGGTAAACAGCAAAAACATACTGAAGAATTTTTTCCCCGGAAAATAATCCTTTGACAGGGCGTAGGCGTACATCATGGTAATCAGAAGGCTTGCGGTAGTGCCTACAGCCGTCACAATAATTGTGATAAAATAGGCTCTGAAAATCTGCGACTTTTCTTTCCATATATATGCGTAGGCTTCCATGCTCCACTTTTTCGGGAAGAAAGAATACCCGTTCAGCGCAATTTCCGTACTGTCCGTAAAAGAAGAAATAAACAGCAGGATAAAAGGAATAAGAATCAGGATAGTCGCTGCCGCCATAATGATATTGGCAATGACCTGAACCTTTTTATTTGTCTCGCTCATTTATCTCCCTCCTTAGAACAGTGCATTTTCCGCACTGTATTTGTTGGTAATCCAGTTTGCCACTAAAATCAGGATAAAGCCTACAATTGACTGATAGAAGCCTGCCGCCGAGCTCATTCCCACGTCCCCCAGCGTAATCAGCCCGCGGTACACATAGGTATCGATGGTGCTGGTAGCGTCAATCAACGCGCCGGAGCTCATGGGCACCTGATAAAACAGGCCGAAATCTGAATAAAAGATTCTTCCAACGTTTAAAAGCATCATGGTAATAATGGTGGGTTTAATCAGCGGCAGCGTAATATAGCGTATTTTCTGCAGCTCCTTGATGCCGTCCACTGCCGCCGCTTCATAGAGCTCCTGGTCGATTCCGAGAATGGAGGACAGATACACAACCGTTCCATATCCCACACTCTTCCAGCAATGAATAATTACCAGTATAAACGGCCAGTATTTCGGTTCCGTATACCATGAAATCTCATTAAGCCCCATGTTTCTTCGAAGTCCGTTAAACAGTCCGGTGTCTCCAGCCAGAAAAGCGTAGGCCAGATAGCTGACAATTACCATGGAAATCATAAAGGGAAGCATAATCACTGTCTGATAGCACTTGACAGCCAGCTTGTTTTTGATTTCGCTGAGCAGAATGGCAAACAGCAGCGCGACCACCAGATTGACAATAATAAATGCGATATTATAACAAACTGTATTTCTCGTAATGTTAAAAGCGTCCGGGGTTTTAAAAAGATATTCAAAATTTTTCAGCCCCGCCCAGTCGCTGCCCCAGATTCCCTTCTGCCAGTTGACGTTCTTAAACGCCATCACCAGTCCGCCCATGGGCAGATAATTATTTATCAGAAGATACAAAAATCCGGGAAGCAGCATCACATAAATCGGTATACATTTCTTAATTTTTGTTTTCATGCAAACCCCTCCTGAAATCTCCTTTCCACAAGGAACCGCCTCAAATCAGATTGTCCGGACGGTTCCCGATATTTTTCTGATTTACTGCGCGCTCCATACGTCTAACTGTGCCTGCATCTCCTCAACAATGCGCGGCATTCCCGCTGCTTCCAGCTCGCTGTTAAACTGCGCCACAGCTTCCTCCGGGTCAGCCATTCCCGAGTAAATTGTAGCCGTGTATTTATCCAGCACGTTCTGTACCGCCGTAATCTCCGTCTTTACATTTGCAGAGTCAAAGGTAAAACCATATGCCGGTGAAACTACTGCGTTGTTATTATACTCCGTATACTGTTCCCAGATATCATCAGGGTCTGTTTCCCATGCAAGTCCAATAAGCGCATTTCCTGTAAGCCATGTCTCATTGCTCCAACCTACCGTTGTGTTGTCAATGCCTTCCGGATATCCGGCAACACCGTCACGCACCTCTATATAGTCAGTGCCTTCAATTCCATAGTGAAGGAGATTTTGTGCGGCAGGATTTGTATAAATCATGTTTAAAACCGCCAGCGCTTTCTCCGGGGCGTCAGAGCCGGTGGGAATTGTATACTGAACTCCCGCAACATTATTTGTTCCTGTTACACAGTCGGTAATCGGAATAACCGTCACATCACAGCCTGCATTAATACTCTCCTGCGTCTTTGTTCCCGGATGCACCTGACCCACATAGCCGAAACAGCTTCCGGCCCTTAAAAATGTCTGTCTGGTATCTGTAAGCGTGATGGAATCCGCAATAAAATAACCTTTCTGATTCCAGTCATAAGCCATTTTCGCAATCTCCATAAACTCATCAGAGGCATAGATGCTGTCGGCAGTAAGCCCGTCTCTTCCATCGGCATAAACGCCTGCCATATTGCTCTGTAATATATCAAAAGTACCGAAAATTGCACTTCTCATCATACCTGCGCCAAGGTCGGCAGGCACCAGTACATCCAGCTCCGGATGCGTTTCCTTTACCTGTGCCAGAAGCACATCCACATCTTCCCATGTCTTAATGGAAGATGCGTCCACACCAAGCTCTTCCAGAATATCTGTACGGCATACCAGCCCTGCCCCTGTGGCAAATTGACGGACACTGGGAAATCCATACAGGTTATCTCCCACATAGCAGGCTTTGATATACTGTCCCAGCATTTCCATAGTCTCAGGCGCATAGACAGGAGCCATATCCGCAATGTTCAGAATCTGCCCGCTGTTTGCAGAGCTCTGTACCGTTCCCATGTTAAAAAGGATGTCTACATCCTCCCCGCTGGAGAGCATCAGATTTGTCTGTTCCGAGTAGACGCCCCACTCCAGAATATTTAAATCAATGGTACAGTCCACCGTTTCCCTGGCGAGCTCTGTCAGCGCATTCTCCACCGCTTCAAGGCTTCCCGGAGCCGAACTGTTTCCGGGGAACACAATGGTTATCACGTTGTCCTTCCCATCCTTTAAAACGGACGAAGCTTCTGCCGAACCCCCGCCTGCTTCTGTGCTCTGAGCTTCGCCGCCGGAAGTATCCCCGTTTCCGGAGCTGCCACTCTCCGTCCCGCCGCCGCAGCCTGTAAGCGCAGCCGCTGTCATTGCCATTGTCAGTAATACCGCAAGTACTTTTCTTTTCATCATATCCTCCTTTATTAAGCCGCAAATAAGCATTTTCTATTTTCAAATCTTAACAAAATGCCTGTCAAAAAACGATTCACTTTTCGAACCTTAAGGTTTGAAAAACAAACCTGTTTATCTGTCGGCGTTTGCCTCCTCAACCCATGAAAGAAGCATGTCGTTGTCCACCCTTCCGTTTGTCACCAGAATAACGCGCCTCAGAAACATCTGATTTATTTTATCCCTTGAAAGCATCCTCTTAAAAATACTGTCGCTTTCTTCTCCCTCCTTCGGGATATAAGGCTCCAGATACTCCATGATTTTCCAAAAAACCTTTTCCCCCGCTTCCGTCTCCCGCAACTCCCCCAGGGTAGACCAGCCGGACACCGGTTTTCTATGCCTCTTCTTTCCGTAAACCGTAATCGCCTTTTCCAGACGGATATCCTGACAGGACGCGCCCGCCTTCAGATAGTAGGTTCCGTCCGGCACAAACCATTCCGCCTTTTCCGCATAATAAAATGCAAAATCCCTTTTGTTCAAAGTAAAGGTTACCGTCTTTTCTTCCCCTGCTTCCAGAAATACCTTACAGAATCTTTTCAGTTCCTTTTCCGGGCGTTTTTCGATGTAGTCAAACATTCCCACATAAAGCTGGACAACCTCCGCCCCCGCTCTTTCGCCTACATTTTTCACCTTAAGGGACAGGGAAATTTCATCCTCCCCCTCTCCGAACACTTCCCTCTCCGGCTTCATATCCGAATAGGAAAACCGGGTATAGCTCAATCCGTACCCGAAAGGGAAAAGCAAATCCGTCATCTTTTTATCATAATACCGATATCCTACAAACACACCCTCTCCATATACCACTTCTTTTTTGCTCCCCGGAAAATGGAAATAAGCGGAAGTATCTTCCAGACGTTTTGTGAAGGATACCGGCAGCTTCCCTGACGGATTCACAATTCCAAAAAGGATTTCAGCCAGCGCGCAGCCCATCCCCTGTCCCGCCATAAAGCACTCTAAGACTCCTTTCACCTGGTCAATCCACGGCATTGCCACGGCGGAGGCGTTTGACAGAATCACCACCACGTTGGGGTTCACTTCACAGACCTTTTCAAGCAATTCTTCCTGTTCCTTTGGAAGGGAGATAGATTTTCTGTCGTGCCCTTCCATCTCCACCCCGGCAGGCTGCCCGAGGAAGAACAACACGATACTGCTGTTCTTTGCCGCCTGCAGCGCTTCTTCTTCCAGCCTGCGGCGCACTTCTTCCGTATCTTCTTCCGGACTGCTTTCCCCTTTCTTGCGCCCTTCTTCTGACGGAAGGTTCCCCTCCTCCGCATACCCCTGCGCGTAGCAAATCCCGCATCCGGCATTCGCCGCCTGTTTTTCCAGAAAATCATAAGGAATATCCAAATCTGTTTTGATGACCCTTGCGCTTCCTTCGAGAGTATAGCGCGGCTCCTTTGCGTATTCTCCTATCACCGCCAGACTCTCGCCGCCTTTAACCGGCAGAATGCCGTCATCATTTTTCAGCAACACCATCCCTTCTCTTGCAATTTCCCTTACCATCTTATGGTGTTCTCTGTGCAGCTCTTCTCTGGATTTAACTGTCCGCAGCTTCTTCATTTCCTGACTTCTCTCAACCGCACGCAAAAGGCGCAGACAGCATTTGTCCACCGCCTCCTCCGACAGAGAGCCGTCTTCAACAGCCTTCCTGATTTTTTCTGCTCCTACCCCACCGGAATAAGGCATATCCAAATCCATCCCTGCCTCCACTGCCTTAGCCGGATGTACAATGCCAAACCAGTCCGATACGGTGAATCCCTGAAATCCCCATTCCTCCCGCAGGATATCCGACAGGAGATGTTTATGCTCCGCGCCGTACTCCCCGTTAATCTGGTTCAGCGCCGTCATTACCGACATGGGGTCCGCTTCTTTTACAGCCGTCTCAAATCCCGGCAGATAAAGCTCCCTCAGCGTCCTTTCATCAATAACCGCATTGATATATTCCCTCTCCGTTTCCTGATTGTTTCCGGCAAAATGTTTCAGGCAGCACCCTACGCCTGCCTCCTGCACCCCCTTTGCATAAGCCGCCGCTATTTCGCCGGTCAGATAAGGGTCTTCCGAAAAATACTCGAAATTTCTTCCGCAAAGCGGCGAACGAACCAGATTTAAGGCCGGGGCAAGCAAAACATCCACTCCGGCGTTCGCTGCCTCCTCTCCCAGAATCTGCCCGTTTTTTCTGGCGCATTCAGGATTCCATGTAGCTGCCAGACAGCCCCCCGATACCGTCGCCGTTGCCGGTATGCTGTCGTTGATTCCCAGATGGTCTCCCTCTCCTTCCTGCTTACGCAGCCCGCAGGGACCGTCTGCCAAAGTAATCGACGGGATTCCTTTTTCCGTATAATCCACCGTCTGCCACCAGTCCTTTCCGCTGAGCATTCGGATTTTTTCCTCCAGAGTTAACTGGCTCAATTTTTCTTCCGCCCACATAATCATTCCTCCTTGTTTCGCTTTTGCATCCGCCCGGGTACGCTCCCCGGCAGATGCCGTTTCCTTTTTATATCGCTTCTTTTGCCGCAAGTCCATTTACATTTCAAACTTCCGCCTTTCTTAACCAAACTTCCTTCTCCTGCTTTTATTGATTTTCCAGACTGATATTATATAATGAACTCAAAAAGCCGCGAGGTCTTTCCATGAAGAAGAATACAACCACACTGACTTTTAAAATACTGATGCTGCTTATTATACTGGTAATCCCTTTAAATATCGTGTCCTTAATTGTTTCAACCGTCATGATAAGGGATGCAAGAACCTCCATTATTAATTCTGTCCGTTCGACCATCCGTACCTATACCGACAACATCGACCAGATAATATACAATACGAATTCGACTCTCTATGAGCTGAACGAACGTGATTCCGATTTCCTGACTCTGATTGACGGACAAAACGACCTGTCCTACCAGTTGTCAAAAACAGGCCTCACTAAAACTATCCGAAACAAACAGACCCTTTCCCCTATGGCGGATTATTTTTATTTCTATCAGGATAGTCTGGGCGATTTGCTGGTTATTCCCCATAACAGTTCTTCCTTTGACGATTTTTTATACTCCAACAATTACTTTGATAAAGACCAGCTTTCCCATGCCTCCTGGCATCTTGCCACCATTGACGGAACGCCTTATCTTACCAAAATCTCCGCCAACGGTTCCCTGTATTACGGCGCTTTCATCCAATTGGAAAATGCGGTATCGGACATTTATGAATATCTGAATTATCCGATTAAGGCTATTTCCTTTACGGAAGAAGTCCCTTCCCCCACTGCCTCTTATATAAACGACAGACGGGCCATTATCATTTCCGTAAAATGCAGCCGCGCCGGTCTGTATTTAAACCTGATTTTTGATTCTTCCATTCTGGTCAGCAGCATTTCCGGCTGGCGATGGTTTCTGATTGGAATTATCATTTTGTATATCATACTCGTTCCTCTCCTCTACCGCTATATACGAAGTTGGGTAATTGCCCCGCTGGCCAGATTAAATACCGCCCACCGGCAATTACAGTCAGGCGAGGAAAATTACAGAATCACGCAAGGCTCAGACTCTGCGGAATTTGAACAGGCCTATGCTTCCTTTAACAGCATGGCGGAAAGTCTGCAAAACCTGCGTCTGGAAAAAATCAGCAACGAGCTTGCCCGCAAGCAGATGCTGCTGGATAACCTGCAGCTGCAAATCCGTCCCCATTTTCTGCTGAACACCTTTAATCTTTTATATAGTATGATTCAGACAAAAAAGACACAGCCGGCGCAGGAAATGATTTTGTATCTTTCCCAATATTTTCGCTACCTGTTTCAATATAATAAGGAGCTGGAGCTTTTTTCCAAGGAATGGGAATTAATCCTGCAATATCTTAAGGTTTCACGCTTCCAGCATCCCGATGCTTTTACCTTTCAATATGAGCTTGACCCGGAGATTAATCTGGTCCGTATTCCGCCGCTTTTGCTGCATAACTTTTTTGAAAACATCTTGAGTCACGCTCTTGTACATGGTCAGGTGGTTCATATTATGTTCAACGGATTTTACGATAACGGGACAGTCACTTTTCAGATTGCCGACGACGGGCAGGGGATGTCCGATAAAGACGTGGAAATTATTAACGCCGGAAATTATGAAGATTACAGCCGCGGTTTTCATGTGGGGCTTCGCAATTCCATTACACGCATTAAATATTTTTACAATCAACAGGGCTCTATTCATGTGGACTCTGCGATAAATGAAGGAACCATATTTACAATCACATTTCCTTATAATCTGGAGGAGGATACGGATAATGAATCTTTTGATGGTAAATGATGCTGAAATTACAGTAAACGCTATGAAGGATGAAATCGACTGGGCTTTTTACAAAATTGATAAGGTCTTTATCGCCTACAATGTGGCCGAAGGACAGGAAATAATTGCCCGCCATACCATAGACATTCTCCTGTGCGACATTGAAATGCCCGGCGAATACGGTATTACCCTGATTCGCTGGATTCGCGAAAACAATTATGATATCGACTGCATCCTGCTCACCTGCCATGCGGAATTTGCTTACGCCAAAGAGGCCATCACGCTTAACTGTCAGGATTATCTGCTGCTGCCCGCCAGCTATGAGACGATTGGAAAGACGGTAAAAAATGTGGTGCAGCGCCGTGAAATACGGCTGCAGAATACCCGTCTGCAGGAATACGGGAAATCATGGTTAAAATCCAGAGAAGACAGGGTACATATCGACGAAACGCTCTCCAAAAGCCCGAAGGAAGTGGTGGAGGAATGTACCGCTTATATTTTACAGAACTTAAACAACGAAACGCTCAGTGTCAACGAACTCGCCGCACACTTTTACCTGAATCCCATTTACTTAAACCGGATTTTTAAAAAGGAAAAGAACATTTCTATCAGTCAGTTTATCATACAGGAAAAAATGTCCCTTGCGGCATCTCTGTTAAAAAATCCGGCCAGCTCTGCCGTCGCCGTGGCAAATCAGGTCGGATATCCGAATTATTCTTATTTTTCAACAATATTCAAAAAATACTATGGGTGTACGCCGTCGCAGTATCGGGAGCAAGGGGGAGAGTGACCCCCTAATTCGAATCTGCGCCCTTATTTTTCCCAATCTAAAACGTCACTTCCCCGTCATGAGACACCAGTGACACGCTCTCCACCCCGGAAAGTGCCTCCAGCTCCTGCATCATTTCATATTCCTTCGCGGCCCTGACCTCCATCACAAGATTACACTGTCCCATGGCCAGATTCCGGGATTTTACCTTATAGTATTTGCAGTATTTCCCTACCTTCTCCGTAAGAGCCGGTTCCTCCTTTAAATCGGAGAGATTTGCCACCAAAATCATGGGCGCGCGTCCCACCGGAAGTCTGTCAAGGACAATCACCAGCACCGTGAGCACCAGAGAAAGCACCACCGCCACCTCTGTCATGTGCGCGCCGCAGCAGATTCCCACGGCAATAGACCAGAACAGGAAGCACAAATCCATAGGCTCCTTGATTGCCGTCCGAAAACGCACAATGGAGAGCGCTCCCACCATACCAAGGGAGATAACGATGCTTGACTGAACCGCCAGAATGATTCCCGCCGTCACCACCGCAATCCCCGCAAGGGCGATATTAAAATTCTTGGAGTAAAAGGTCTTTTTGGTAATCAGCCGGTAAACGATAAAAATATATGCCGCAATCGCCGCCGTAATCAGAAGAACTGCCGTAATATGCGGTATGCTGATATTTTCACTAGTATAAGATGAAAGAAAGCCTTTTTTAAAGATGTCCGTAAAATTCATTTGTATTCTTCTCCTCCTAACCTGCGAACTTCCTGCAGAGGTAATATTTTGAAAAGGTGCTGACCGACAGGCCATGAAGCTGCAGGAGGCTATAAATTTCATCCGGCAGAAAGCTGTCGAATTTCACTTCCATAAGCGCCTGTCCCACCGGCATAACGCCCCGCCCCTGCACGGTTTCATCCAGAAACAAGCGGACGTTTTTGACGGATTTGATATTTTCATCAAAGGTCACCCTCACGTTGGCGTCCTTTTGCCGGTATACGTAAGGAACCCTGTCGTAATCCACTATCACCGCCGGCCGCATCAGCCTTGTCGCCATCAGATACGCAAGCTTTTGAAGCACCTTCTGTCCCGGCGCAATGTCGGAAGGGATAACGCCGTTCATGAGCTTCTGACACTGCGCTAACGTAATCAGGCAGGACTGCTTGCCGGTCTTGCCTCTGATTTTCTGCTTTAATTCCAGATTAATCCGCTCCGCCGAGTGATTGTAAATCCTGATTCTGTATTTTTCCCTGTTGTCCACGCCGTTTTCATTGTCCATATAACAGCTGTTATCATAGTCGTCAAAGTAGAGGCTTCTTATGTTATAAGAGCCCTCCGGCCCCGCATGGACATCCCGTGACATAATTGATTTTATTCTGGTATCCTCGATGATAATCTGCCCCTTTGTCAGGGGGTACTTGTATTCGTGTCTGTAATTCGTCTGTTCCATGCGCCTGTGAACCTCCGCTGTTATAAATTCCGCTGTTTTTCAGTCTGCCTTTATCCACTCGCCGGAAAGAACGGCGTCCTCTGTAATAATACTTCCGTCCGCCACGTTCTCTCCTTTTTCATTTTTATAGCCCAAAAACCGGTATCCTTCCGACTCATAGCAGGGAAGTCCCTCCATGGGCTGTCCGCGCTCAATCCAGTAATAGATGGTCTGGTTATAGTCCTGATTGAGGAACGGCGCGTCATTTCTGACTTCCACTATACAAAAATCTTTCCCTTCCATCCACAGCTTATCCAAAAATTTCTTCTTTTCAGAAAGAAAATCCCGCACCATATCTATCTGGGCATCAAGTGCGGCAAAGCGGCTGTAGTCTCCTTCCTGTGGGATAGAAAGCCCTTCCGGGAGGACAAACTGCCAGCCAAGCCTCTTTTCATGCCACCGAAAGGCGTCCAGCGCCGCGCTGCGGTTTATCTGTTCCTTATATCTGTCAATTCCGGCGCTAAGCATTTCCTCCAGATTTCCCCGGAAAACCGTCCTGTACTTTTTCTCCAGCACTTCACGGAATTCCCTGTTCCGGTACATGGCTGAAAGCCACCTGTTCTGGTTGGCATTCCCCTCCGGCCTTGTCCCCTCGATGGAGGTCGTCAGCGCGGCCGGATTCCCGAACATAATAGTATTTACATTTCCCATGGTTCCGTCAAAGTCCCACACCGGCCCGGCGTATAAAAGCGTTTCTTCCATATTATAAGTGTATGAGAACTGGCTGGCAATCCCCGTATCATGGTCGCCCGATATTTCCTGAACCAGCCACGCTGTCGCCCAGGAATCCAGGTCAATCAGCTCCGGCAAGGACTTTCCGCTCAATTTACTGATACCATCCTCCGCAAAAAGAGCGCTTTCGATGTCGTTCAACAGCCGGGCCGCCTGTTCTTCCTCCTGCGCCGTAAGCTCTGCTCTGGTCTGGATATCCAGACCGCCGCCTGATTCCTTCTCCCGGCAGATAATCGTCTGGACGGCAAATATCTGTCCTCTGTCAGTGGTTACATAAGAATTCCCTTCCTCTTTTCTGAAATCCAGCTCGATTTCAAAAAACCAGCCTTCACCGGGAGGAATTTCAACCCTGTTTTCAGCGGCGGAAACCGCCTCCGTCAAAAGGTACAGCCCCTGATAGCTTCCGTTTAAATACACCTCCACAAACTCCCCGTCCGGCTCATAGGCGTCCGTGCTTTTATTTGCCAAATCAAGCACCGCCTTATTCCTGATATAAGAGCCGTCTGTGGCGTTTGCCAGTAGATTCCACTTGACGGCGGGCGCCATGCCGCAGAACCCCACCGGATTTTGAAAGGAAAACGTCAACGGCTTTTTATCCAGGGTGGCGGTCAGGTTTCCCCTCACCTTGAGCCGTTTCAAATTCTCTTTGCATACAACCTTCCCTTCCTCATCCAACATCACCATGCTGCCGGTCTCAATATACTTTTTATCTTCAAATTCATCTATGGATAGTAAATCTTTTTCATCCTCGGCGGTAAGCATAATCGCCGGCAGATTCGCGGAAGCCAGCACCCGCAGGGTCTTTTTCATATAGTATCTGCCCAAAGGCCCCCGCAGGCCTATCTCATAGATTTCCTCCCCGCCAAAGTCCGTCCACTTTTCCCCGTCTCCGTAAAGCGTTCCGTCTATTTCAAGGACGCCCAGCCCGTCTTCGTAGCAGAAAGTAAACTCGCAGCTTTTCCCCGCAAAGCAGGAGGGAAGAAAAAGATAGTACGCTTCGCTCTCCCCGTCTTCCCAGAGGGCAAGACTGATTTCCTGCCCGTCTGTAAAACACTTTACCGTCAGCCCGTTTATGATTTCCTTTTCGTGGTCCGTGCTTATATAGGATACGGCCAGCATGCCGGTCAGTGCCAGACACGCGCTCACCACCATGAACACACGCAATTTATTTCCCAATGTCATTTTATCATGCACCTTGCTTTTTTGTTACTGTTCCCTTTTGAACCTGTAACATACTTCCGCCTGCATTTTTTATGCGGCGATTTCCTCCGTTTATTATAAGGTACATCCTCTAAAATGACAATTGCGTTTCTTAATATTCCAACTTCTCCAGCGTCCCGTTTTCGTAGCTTTCCAGCTTATCGTAAATCATCTGCACGTTATCGTCCCAGGATTCATATCCCTCCTCTCCCCTTCTGTCCGGAATTGCATCATCACAGTCCAGAAAGCCTCCCAGAAAATCCGTGAATTTACAGCTTCCCCAATAGTTTAAATGGGACTCATCGTTGAAGTCCTTTTCAAAATCAAGCCCGATTTCATCAAAATACTCGCAGTAGTTGATAAACGTAATCCCCTCTTCCCCGGCAATTTCCGCTATCTTATTGTAGGCGCGCATATCCTCATTTGTGATGATATAAGGCGTAACCATAAGAACCAGTCTTGTGTTGTTCTTTTTCGTCAGGGAAATGATTTTCCGCAGATACTTTTCAGATTTTTCGGTGAGCCCGTCGTTCCCCTCCTCATAAATTTCAGGCCGCTGCTGCGGGCGCACATTCCAGTAAGGCGTAAATCCCTTAAAACTCTCCTTCTTTTCCCAGTCCCAGAAAAAATTATCAAAATCCTCCTTCCCCAAATCGTCGTACCTGCTGTGATAGACCGCAAAGGACGGAAAATAGGAAGGAATTTTCGCGGGTTCCGCGCTGACTGAAAGCATTTCCAGCTTATTTAATGAAAATTTCATGCCGTAAATATTTTCCGCTATCCAGTCGTACTGATAATCCTCCTTAAATCTGGCCGGCGCGTACACATCCACCACAACCGCCTTCGGCGTCTGGTACTTGTACAGCTCTTTCAAATAAAAATATGTCATCCAAAGGGGCTGTTCCGCTCCGCTGTAATCATAGGAGGCAATCCCGTACTTCTCCCACAAAAGCGTCGTGTTAACGCCGCAATGCACATGGCTTGTCCCCATCGCCACCACATCGATGGCATTTTCAGGCTGCCAGTACATTCCCTCCACCTGATTGATTCCATGCTCGGACTTCACCTGGAGAATACAGGAGAGAAGATACACCGTCAGTATCAGCAATGCCAGAAATCCGGCTCTGATACCGTTCTTCTTATTAAAAATCTTTTTTATTTTTATATTTGTCATAAATTATCCCATATTAAAATTGCATGTAAATAAACTGTTCCGCATGATAGCCCGGGCCATACATCCCGAAAATGAAAATAGCGATTACGAGAAGATAAAAAATGAAATATCTCACCGCATTTTCCTTTTTCTGGACAAGCACCGGCATATTCAGTTTTCTGGCATTGCACAGCTCGTCTATGATTAGAACCACCGCAATGCCGCTGACAATTACAAGGGCTTCCACGCCGCCAATCTGCACGGCTTCTGCAGTTTCCCGCCATTTTTCAGGATGAATGCCCGCCGTAAAAATCCCGCTCACATAGCTTAAAGCTTCCCGCAGACTCTGAGCCCTGAAAAATATCCACGCAAAAGCCACTTCCACGAAGGTAAGCAGCCGCCCTCCCCGGATTTTCCATCCCGCTTTCCGGCACAGCGCGTCAATCACCGAATAAATTCCGTGCAAAAGCCCCCACACCGCAAAATGTATCCCGGCGCCGTGCCACATCCCGCACACCAGAAAGACAATCACCGTATTTATGCATTTTCTGGCAATTCCCTTACGGTTTCCGCCCAGCGGAATATATAAATAATCACGAAGCCAACTGCTTAAGGAAACATGCCATCTGCGCCAGAAATCCGTGATGCTCACGGCACAGTAAGGTCCTTTGAAATTCTGCGCCAGGTCAAGCCCGAAGATTTTCCCGCAGCCTATGGCAATGTAGGAGTATCCGGCAAAATCACAGTAAATCTGCATGGTGTAAAAGAACGCGCCCAGCAAAAGCCAGAAGCTGTCAAAGGTCTCCGGGGCGGCAAAAATCTGATTCACCGTCACCGCCAGCCGGTCGGCCACCACCATTTTCATGAAATATCCCCAAAGCATATAAGTAAACGCCGTGGAAAGCCGCCCTCTGTCGCCGAACCTCACCTGCGTAAGCCTTTTAAGCTGCGGCAGAAAGTCCTGCTCCCTTAAAATAGGCCCGCTTACCAGCTTCGGGAAAAATGCAAGATAACATCCCAGATATATGAAATTTTTTTCCGCACCGCTCTTTCCTCTATAAATATCCGCCAGATACCCGATTGCCTGAAACATGTAAAAGGATAAGCCCACAGGCATTGCCAGACTTGCGGCAAGCCGCTGCGGCGCCTGCCAGCCTCCACAGGAAACAGGATTCCCATTAAAGACAAGGTTCAGCAGCCAGGCTCCATACTTATACACGCACAAAACAATAATCAGAAATCCGATTGCAAAAATTGCAAACCCCCGAACCCGCCGTGTTTTGCCGCGTCCGCTTTCCCCACACTCTCCGCGCAGTCCGCCATCTTCGCCGCAACTTACCTCGCCCTCTCCGCGCAGTCCGCCATCTTCGCCGCAGCTTACCTCGTCCTCTCCGCGCGTTTTGCCCTGCAGCCTCTCCAGACGGATGCCGGCTCTCCAGGTAAAAATCGAAATCAGAATCAGAACCGCCAGTCCCCGCATGTCTATCCATCCGCAGAAAGCGTAGCTGGAAAGAAGAAGAAGGGCAGGACGGCAATTTACCGGCAACAAAAAGAACAGTGTCACAACAATCCCCAGAAAAACGGGAAAAATCATTGTCACAAACAATGTGCTCCACTCCCATCATTTAGTTTTTATTCACGTACACTGTCTGCTGCCTGTCTTCTCATAGAAACAAGATTTCCATCTTGCTGATTTCATGCAAAAATTGTTTCCCTAGAAGCGTGGCTTTGACGCAAACCGCTTTGGTTTCACTCCTCAGGTTTGCTCTGGTCGTTTTTAACTGCCTATTAGTATAACAAAAAAGAAGCCTTTTATAAGGCCTCTTTTCCAAAATTAAGAAATACTTAAGAGAATATTCCATAATATCTCATAAATATACTGTTATAAGATAATCTTCCAGGTAAAAAACCGGCGTTAAAAAAATTTTCTTCCGCATTCATGCCGCTTACAGAATCGGGCTCTCCGATTTTGCTTTCAGCCGCGCAAACCTTCTGTCGATTTCGCTTTGCAGCTCCTCCACCACTTCTCTGTACTCCACCTTTTGCAGGTGTCTGGTTCGCCCCATCATGGAGAGCCAGTCAAGAACCGGTATCTTTTTCCCGGCCTGCTCCGGGTTATAATTCAGCGTTGTTTTTCCTTTTTCCACCTCATAGAGAGGGAAAAAGCAGCAGTCCACCGCGGAGGCAATCACCTTCCGCTCAGTTGCCGGGGTATCGTTCCAGTTTAAGGGGCAGGCGGAGAGGGCTTTCACGTAAGCCGTGCCGGTGGTTTTAGCATAATATGCCGCCTTGGCCGCCTTTTTGATAAAGTCAACGGGATTGGATTCCGCCATGGTCGCCACATAGGGAATGCCGGTTGCCGCCATCATCTGGGGCATATCCTTATGGAAAAAGGTCTTTCCATACTGATATTTCCCCACATGGGAGGTGGCGCTTCTGGCTCCTTTCGGGGTGGAGTAGGAAAGCTGGTAGCCTGTGTTCATATAACCGCCGTTGTCGTATTCAAACAAAATCAGCCGGTGTCCCCGGAGCGCCGTCCCCAGGGCGGAGCCCATACCGATATCCATGCCGCCGTCTCCGCTTACCATCACAAAAATAATATCGCCGGGCGGGATTTCTCCCTTCTTTTGCTTCCGGTAACAGATTTCCGCAAGGCCGCTTAAAGTCGCCGCCCCATTCTGGAACAG